>TARA_R110000851_G_scaffold12674_12_pt1 | contig 18990 bp, 24 predicted proteins | sample TARA_R110000851 | Tara Oceans TARA_R110000851 (sample SAMEA4397627) | marine metagenome | biome: Polar Biome; feature: [DCM] deep chlorophyll maximum layer (ENVO:01000326); material: water (ENVO:00002006), including particulate matter (ENVO:01000060) such as... | depth 17 m
AAGAACATGAGACCTTTGGTTACTTCCCAGAGCAGTAATACAGTGAAAAGTCACTCCGTGATTCTCATGCATCTTTCGAACGTATTTTATCGCGTCACGAAAAGGTGGAAGATGTTCAATCTCCGCTGACATGTTGAAATGTCGAATAAATTTATCGGATTCTTCTTCTGGAAGGCCATACCTTTCATGAAGCTCGTAAGAAGAGTTCTTCCTACGAAATCCCTCTTGTTCCATCCACTCATTGTAGATCTTGATCCAGTTGACGAGAACGCCGTCACAATCTGTTAGTATCATCATTATGTAAGTATACTACCTTAAAAGCTCCAATAAGTCAAGAGTTTTTTTGTAAAAAAGATGTAAAATCCTCAAAATTCCCTAATTGTACAGTTACAATACCCATAATGAGTTTATTAACTGTATTTCTGGTAATATTCTGTGATCTCGGCAATCAAAGGATCGATCCAATCCTCTCTTTTCTCCTGAAAGATCAAAGGAGTTGGATCGTTATCCACAACCATCAGAATGACCAGATCTTCGATCTCAATCTCGGTAAGTTCCTGCAACATGAATGAGTAGGCACATGCTTGCATGAAGTAAGTTGAGATCTCTTCTCGACTTTTGATGCGAGAGGATGTCTTGAAGTCAATGATGGATAGTTTATTGTCAAACTCTCCGATGAGATCAACACGACCTGCAACTCTCAAAGTATCGGAGTAAAGAGGAGCCTCTTGAGCTACAATGTTATCCACTCTTGCATCAAGGACTTTTCGAATTGTCTTCCAAGAGAAGAGGACATGCGGCATACTTTCTCCTTTGAGATAATTCTCTTCGTTGTTGAGATATCTCTCGCATATGTTGTGAACTGCGGAACCGCGAGTTGTCGCATGACGAGAAATACGATTTGCCTCTTTTTCTCCCACTCGCCTTCTCCACTCAAGAAGAGCTTCCTTCTTCTTGGCTCCAAGTACAGTAGTGATGGACTTCAACTTATTTCCCTGTGGAGTAAGGTAAGTTCTACCGTTTGGGGTTGTCTCTGCGACTAAATCTTCGTAAGGGAGATTAAAGGGGACACGATTAAATTTCATTGATTTCCTTCCAAGATGGATTCTTTTTCTTGCTTATGCGTATATTCTTTCTACGAGATTTCTCAAAGGAATCATATTCGCGATATTCGTTCTTCTTCTTAGGCTTTGGTTTTTTCTTCACTTTAGTAATGTTCAATACTGTTTTTTCCAGAATTCTTCTTTATTCTTTTGAGAACATCGTTCCAACCGGATCCTGCTCTTTTGATAGGATGAATAGTGTCATGTACAATCGGAGGAGAGGAGACCATTCTTTTGAGTTCTCCCTTCTCTTCACAAGAGCAGGTAAGAGGATCATCCTTCTTTGCGATAGTGACAAGTCGTTCCTCAATCTTGTCACACTTTAAGCAGCGGTAGTCGTAATTGGGCATGTTTGAAACCAGTAAGGTGTTTGTGCGTTTTTCCACTCCATTTTGAAGCGTTCTTGTTTAGTCATATAAAATTTACGATAGGATTCTACGGGAGCAGACTCGTTCATACATTCCGGATTACTTTTCATGGCCAATCGAAATGGTGTCATGTCAACGTTCGGAATATTGTTTGGTGTTGGTTTGAGGTATTCTCGTAAAGACCTATCGGTGAGGTGAATCTTCCCATATCGTTTTGTGTATTCGTCACAAAGGGCAATGAAGAGCTCGTAGTGCCACAAATAGTTTTGTGTAGACTCGCGAGTCCATATCGTACAAGGATGGTTGAAATGAACCGCATTGTAAAGATGGTGTTCGCGAACGTCGCCGAGCATGAAATACTTTGACATCGTTTTACCACTCTTGGATCGTTTCTTTGTTTCCACACCATCCAACATACGATGAGCAGTTGAGAGCATCTGCGCAGACTCAAGTACCATCTTTGGTACATGTTTGTCGCAATGCATTGACGCAGCAGTGCGTGGATCTTCATCAAGTATAAAAATATTCATACAACCATAATACCAGATTACACCAAAATGTCAACTTATTAATTCGGGAAAGGTATCTCTTACCAATGTTTTTGTGATCTTCGAGTATTTCTTGTTTGCAAAGGTGGTAAGTTTCCCATCCTTTGCGGCAACCAAAATCTTTGAATCCTCGGCCGAAAGAGTTTCAAGAATACCGATAAACCAACGTTCCTTTCGTATCTTTGAATACTTTGCCTGTTTGGTACAATTACCTATATTTACAAATATTCGATTTATACTTGAGATTGGAAACCTCGTCTCTTCGTTCTCCTTGTATGGTGGAGCTCCTTCTGGAAAGTCCAACTTAATATTGTCGTTGTACGCAAGTTGAAGAATAGTCTTCACTTGTTTATACGCATTCCTTTTCAGGTAAACAATCCTCTGATCGCGATCTTCGATCTTTTGAGCATTGGCGAAAACCTCATGTGGCATTAATGTAATTTTATCTCTTCTCATAGTTTTATTTATTGTTGAAAAATTCCTGTGCTGATTCAACCAGAAGACCACAACGGTTCGTCACCAAATAGTTAAGAATTTTATTGTTGTTTTTTCCGCTCTGTTCTCCTACCTGATTAATCACTTCCTTTCGAATCTCGGATGGTGTCTTACGAAGATTGATCATCCATTCATTCCTTTGGTAATTACGCCAAACATGTTTAGACATGTGGTTCTGTAAACTCTGTCGATTTTCCCACCACTCATCGATTCTCTTTGCACGAAGAGGTGTTTGACGAAGTTCATTAGTAAATGTGTTGTCTGGGCTTAAGACGTTTGGAACTCCATCACTTGAGTCACCCTTACAGATATGTTCGAAGAGATAACGATGCGGATCTTCACACTCCAGAAACTTCCGTTGAACCGGACTATACTGTTTAACGTTTGAGAACTGTTGAAGTTGAAGAAAGTCTTTGTCACCCGAAACAATCAATATCTCCTCGTGGCGCCCAAACTCCTGCAACTCTGAAACAAGTATTCCGATGATATCATCCGCCTCGGCACGATCCACTGTGACTACTGGATAAGAAAAGTTCTCCTTGATTTCATCTCGAACATTGTTCGCCATCGTGAAAAACTTGTTCCAGTCAAGCTTGGATGTCTCTCGACTCTTCTTGCGAGCAGCTTTGTACTCCGGAAAGATTTCCTTACGCCAAGAACTACTATCACATGCAACTACCATTTGTCCAAACTCACCGCGATTCTTAATGTTGTGCATTCGCAACGAGTTAAGAATCATGTGACGAACTACCCCCTGATCGAGCTGATCCGGTTGTTTTTGAGAGAATGCAGCCGCAACTGCAATACCACTATAATCTACTATAATCATGACACAAGTGTACCACAAATGACTGCATTTGTAAAGACTAAAATTGTAAAAAAATTAGTAAACTTCTATCATGTTGCGGATTCGTTCCGCAAGTTCTCTCGTTGATTGCGCTTCAGGATCTCCATGTTTCAGAAGACTGCGAAGGTGTTGGTCTATATCCCACAGCTGACTATAATAGTCACGGGACTTAACTGCTATTTCAAATTCTTCCTTTTCGTCTGGAAGATCGAATTCTAGTGTTGCTTTCATTTTTTTAGTACGTGTTTTCGGTGAATCTTTCCACCCACAAAGGCATTGTAATATTTATCGGGTCTTAACAAAACATGGTTCGTCATTTGATACCACATTTCCCAATAACTCATTTCTCCTTTGGAGTTGCATAATCTTAAAATTTTTCTTTCAAATCTATCTCTACCAGATTCTTCTACCAACATTTTGACCGCATCACTGGATCCAAAATAATCTTGCCAATCTGATTCTTTTACTACTTTACGTTTTCTCTTTTGCCCTTTGAGTGGTGGAAGTCTTCTTGTACTAAAGAAGTTCTTCTTTCCGATATAACGCATATCGTTGGTCTTATCTCTTACCTCATAAACAAATCCAATTGAATCTCCTCGATTTTCTATCTCAAATTCCTTATCATCATAAAGCCACATGCATCTATTTATTCAACAAATACGACCCCTCTTCCCGGCAACAGTATGTCCTGGCGGATTCTCTCCGATCCAACGTTCATCGATTGGTTCACTTGCTCTTTGGTATCGACTATCACTCGATAATCGGTATTCGTTGTTACTCAGATTGTCCATTGCAGCATGAACAGTAAACATACTGAAAGTAAGAAAATCTCCGGCTCTGAACTGTGCAGTCAACCAACGACTCTCAAATTTTTCTGCAAGTTGTTTTGGGTTTTTTGATAGTGTTCCGGTGAAAGTCCACTTGCCCTGATCTGCATTGCTTTTCTCTCTTGAGTTATTTTCGCAATAGGAATCCACATCACGAAATACATATTTCTCAAGAAGATCCATTCTTTGTTGAGACTTTTCTAGTATTGCCAGGCCTCCGAGATCATAAGAAATATCGCCATAAGGAACCCAACACGTCATATGATTGTGAGTTCCTCGTCCCATGTACGGAAGATCTGTATGAGGATTTGTCCCCTTGCCTGGCGGCATCGCTCTTAACCAAGTGTAGTCGTAATGTTTTACTGACTCTCCGTAAAGACTTTCGTAGAACTTAGGTAGTCTTCCGGAGTATAATAACTCCTTGACTTTATCACTATTGTTTGCAACCTCTGGTATAAACTTTACGGTTTCATCCTTTTGGCATCTCAGCTCGGCGTTTGAGTAGTTCGAATCCAACAATTCTCTCTTTGACATTTCCTCAGAGATTTCTTCTCGGACTGATAATACTTGTTCCCTATCCAGATAATCTCTGATAAACAGATAACCATCTTCTTTGAGATGTTTTCTTAGTACACCAAAACCACCGGAGACCTGAGACTCTCTCAGGGCTCCAACATTGTCTAATTCATGACCATATGAGTAAAATTTAGGTGTCTTCATCCTCGTCCGATATAAAATAACTCGGATCGTCAATATCGGGTGAACCACAAAATGGGCAGTAACAAGGTGTGTCTACCATTGGATGTCCATACTCATCTTCGATACTCTCATCTCCAACATTTGACCATGCAACTTCAAACCCCGTTTTACAGTTGCCACAAAATAGTTTCTCATGTCCAGCCATATTAACTCTCGCAAACTGCACAATTGTTTATGGAACGAGCGAGTTCTTGTGCTGGATTCGCACTTCGCTGATAATAGAGTGACTTAACTCCTCGTTTCCATGCGTAGATCATGAGATCGTTTACTTCTTTTGGTTTGGTGTCTGGTGGAATCATAATGTTTAAAGATTGTCCCTGATCTATTGCAAATTGTCTATCTGCGGCTTGTGTGATAATTTCTCTCTGTGAGATCTCTCCAAATGTTTTGAAAACGCCTCTTTCCTCCTCTGTAAGTTCGGTAAGATGTTGAACCGATCCACCTCGTTTTAGAACACTCTTCCAAGCATCTTCTCCTAAACCCCTTTTATTGAAGAGTTTTGTTAGATAAGGATTCCGATAGGTGAACTTACCCTTGGCCAAATCCTTTACAAAGTAGTTAGAGTTCAATGGTTCAATTGAAGGCGAAACCTGACCCAGAATAAAAGAACTTGAAGTGGTTGGAGCGATTGCCATTGTTGTGGTGTTTCGCAATCCATATCCAATCAGAAGTTCAGGTTCACCAAGAAGTTCCGCAAGTTCCTTTGATGCCTCGCGACTTCTCTTTTCGATTGTTTTGAAGATACGATTGTTCTTTGATCGAGCAGTGATTGACTCAAAGGGAATGTCATTGAGTTGAAGATAGGAGTGCCAACCCAGAACACCAAGGCCCAAAGCACGATGTCGAATCGCAAAGTTCCTTGGATGTTCCATGAACTCTACTCCTTTGGTCTTGTCGATAAACTCCGACATAACCGCATCAAGGAAATAGATCATCGTTTGAATGGCATCTGTTTTTACTAAATCATCCCAGCGTTCAAGGTTCAGAGAGGAAAGATTGCAGACAAAGGATTCGTTTGGATTCGTGGGCAACATAATCTCTGAACAAAGATTGGAGTTGTGAATGCGAATGTCGTTGTCTTGGTAAACTTTTGGAGCTCCCTTGTTTGCGTTGTCGGTGTAGAAGATGTAAGGATAACCAGACTCAAATCTTTTCTTGATTACCTTTCCCCAGATCCTTCTCTTTTCGGTGTCTCCGTCAACCATCGAATTCATCCAATCATCGCCTACACAAACACCGATTGAAATATCCTGTATGGAATCACCATCAGAACGAATGTGAAGAAACTCTTCAATATCGGGATGATCAATCGGAAGATACGCCGCAAAAGATCCACGGCGAACATTTCCCTGTGATACATAGTTGACCAAAGAATCAAACACCGAGAGTTGATGATGTACACCCGTCGCAGTACCACCCGAAGAGATCGGAGCTCCGCGATGACGAACCGCTCCAAAGTAACCCGATGTTCCTCCTCCCATCTTTGACATAATGCCAACTTCGCCAACCTTATAGAGAATGCCTTCCATACTATCAGGTATGAAAGAGGAAAAACAAGAGATTGGAAGACCACGTTCTCGTCCAAAGTTCGCCCAGATAGGAGATGACAGGGAATAGAATCCTTGTGCCATGTATCTCTCAAACTTAATCGCAAAGTCTTCAACACCGAGTATGTTCTCGGCGTGCTTTGCGATATCAAGTATTCTTTGTTTGGGCGATTCTCCTTCTACAAGGTATCCTCTTTCAAGGAAAAGTTTCGCTTCATCATTTAGCCAGTAATAATCATTCATATTAAAATAAGTCGTCTTCGTCAAAGGATTGGTTTTTCTTAGAGTATTCGGTTGGTCGAGAGTGAAAGAAGTCAGTCATATTGTTACCATGCAACTCCTCTTCAAACCAAAGTGTTTTCTTTAGAATTTCTGTATCAACTTCAAGAGGCCGCCCAAATCCAATCTGATCCAAAGAATCGTTGATGCGATTACCGATAAACTCTTTGAGGATGTTCGCGTTCAATCCCTCTTCTTGATATCCATTGACCATCCAGTCAACAATCTTTGCTTCGGCCTTGTATGCCTGATTGGCTTCGTCAAGGATTCTTTCCTCCAGTTCCTCGTCAAACAACTCGGGCATTTCTTCGCGAATCGTGTTGATGATTTTGATTCCGATCATACCATGAATATTCTCCTCGTTTCGAGTATACTTGACCTGTTGATCCGTATCCTTGAGAACATTCTTGAACCGAGCAAACCAGTTGATGATGTAGAATTGTGAAAATAAAGAAACATTCTCTACAAAAAGTGTAAAAAGAATGAGGGCATAAAGATATTGTTTCTTGGAATCCTTGTAGAATCTGTGAGTGTACTTCTTGAGATACTTGACACGTCCTTGAATCCATTCAAGTTTCATGTTCTCCTCAAAGATGTCCTCCATATCAAGAACTGTCAAAAGTCTCTCATACGCATTGTTGTGAATGACTTCGATGTTCGCCATCACATATCCCATATCGGATAATGATGGATGTGGTAGGTTCTCACCGAGTTTCGCCCAGAAAGTTTTGACCGCAACTTCGATCTGGCCAATCGCCGAAAGAGTTCTTACGATGATCTCTTGCTCTTGTTCTGTGAGCTCGGTTCTAAATTGATGGACATCTGACTTAAAGGAAAACTCCTTATCAGTCCAGAATCCTGAATGCATTGCTTCCATGAACGCTTCAGTCCAAGGGTAGTGGTTAGGTTTACGAGTAATTTGTTCTTCGAAGATGCTAGACATAGATGGTACGTTAAATTTGTAGATAGTTATACTATAAGAAAAGAGGGTAAAAGGCAAGACAAATCTTACTCGTTACTAGCTTTTCTTCGTATAGATCTTAACGCACCTGTTTCTTCGTCTCGAAGTATAATCGTAGCATTGCGATTCCTTGCCGCATACTTGTATATCTCAAATTGTTTTTCATCTTGGAGGTTGAGATATTTTGACCAACGTTCAAATTTATTTCTACCTGTCGAAAAGCGACGAAAGACTTCACTGGAAACGTTGAAGTCTTTGTATTTTTTCTTTGAAGCACCCAAAGGGCGATCCGCAATTGCTACTGATCCTGTGGTAGTTTGATCCGCGATCATCTAATAATATCCTCCTGTGTTACGTAAATGGTTTGTCCTGTTTTGTGATGATTTGCTTTGAACACCGGCAGATCGAATATACGACCTACCGGCGATGCTTCCGAGATTGTGACCCAAGTATCCTGTTTTGCTAATATTTCTCCGGTCTTGGGTAATGCGATGTCGCGGCCTAACGCATATTTTCCTTCTTCTATATTTCCCCCCTCATCGAGATACCACTCGTTGAGACCTTCTGCTTCGCACTTATGTGGGTTGAATCCGGAAACTTCTTCAAGGATTTTGCCGATCTTACGATCCGACATTCCCGTTTCCTCTTTAATGAGATATAGTGCTGTGGCATAGGAGGCTAAAGTCGATTTACCCAATGGTACTTTATTGAGTAATCTTTTCAAATTGTAAACAAGTTTGTGAAAAACATTATATGCACTCTTCTCTTCGCTTGTTTCGGGTTTCTTTAGTTTCTTTCCGTTTTCATCTACAATACCCAATTCATAGGCTGATGTCTTCTTCCAAGGTGTGGTAAGAAGTCGTAGGAATCGTAAGGCGTAAAAAAAATCTCCAGCTCGAAGTAGTGACATTATATGTTTTTTAATTTGTTCGCAATATTTATATCAACAGTGATGTTCTTATACTGCGATGTTGGTAAATAGTTTAAATATATAAGAAATGTTTTCAATGTAGACCAGAGCTCGTCGTCGATGCGATAAAACATCATACGAGTCGCAGCCTTTATATCAAACACATTATATATTGAAATGATATGATTTAAAATTAGTCGCTCTTGAACGATACCAGTTTCTCGGTATCGTCTCAGTAAACGAATGATGTACTTGAATCTTGCTAAATCCTCATGAAAATCCTCAACCGATAAACAGCTAGGATTGTCGTAATATTTGGCAGCATATAGTTCAAAATTTTTATTATCTAAATCATCAAATAACTTCATTGTCGAAGTTATTTATCAATCATTCGCTGTCTCTCTGTCGCCTGCAAGGACTCCAGCGGATTCGTCAACTAAACCGCCAACAAGACCAATACCGCCTCCAAGGACTTTTCCACCACTTTCAACAATTTTTCCGGTAGTTCCAAGTACAACATTGAGACCTTTATTGACATCACCAGCAATACTGCCAATAATGCGACCACCACCAGAAACAGCAGAGGTACTCATCGAATGGCCAGTGTCGTATGCAACACGAGATGTGCCGCAACCGCTAAGAATTAGAGCAAATGAAATGATAAGTATTTTAGATATTTTATTTTGCATAGGGATATAGTGTTATTATTAGAAAGTCGTGATACATTATTTCTTGCCGAACATCACCTGTTTTGTCATGAATGCGGCGTCGATAAGTCTATTAATATTAGCCTTATCCATGATCGCCTTAGTTTTAGCGTTTACTTTATCGTAAACTTTAGTAATTGCGGATGCAGTGTTCACTTTTACCATGACACCTTGAATCTTCTTATCCTGTTTCTTTGCAACGATGTCTTTAAGATCATCGATAACACTTTCGGATATTGATTCGTTCGTAGATTCATTTTCAAGTTTGTACATGTCTACGATAACTACTGCCATATCACCAATGGCCATTTGAACATCACCTTTTCGGTTATAGAGAAAGAAGTTAACTCCGCCTTTTCGGTTATCATCCTTTGCAAGAGTGATCTTCTCGACCTTCGCTTTTCCGACAACTCTTTTGTTGCGAGTTACGGTGAAGTTCTTGAAGATGAGCTGACCGTCACGTTTACCAGCGTCTGCCATAGGACTATCATAAGCGACACCAAGCTTGTCACCTTTCTTCAGTTCATTGAAGATTTTGAATTTTTTCTTCGGATCCATGCTACGAACTCTTTCTTCAAGAGTTTCTTCGTTGACCGACTCCTTGTACACATTCAACTCAAAGCTTTTACCAGTGTTGTGAACCTGTACTTGAATACCCTTCTTACCACCTAGTGCTTTGAGACCGTAAGAGTTTGTTTTACCACTTGAAGGTTTCTTTGGGCCAGTTGCAACTTTGTCATCAATCTCTTTGGGATCTATTTCGATACCGAACTTCTTCTTTGCGAAGGCATATGCATGTTGCATTGCATCACTAAAAGTTTTGTGATAGATATCAAATCCTGTTGCAGACTTAGATTCATTGAAACCCTTCTTCTGAGAAGGAGTTTGTGATAGATCGTGTAACTGTGTTATGGTTGTATCGGCAGTCTTACGACCCTTTGAATCATCTCCGATTACAGCACGAACCGCAGTAGAAACTTCGGATCCTTTATAATCACTACCACCACCATAGATCAGTTTCAAAGCATCTGTTACTTTCTTTGCGTCGTTGGGTTTAAGACCAGCATTTCTCAACGCAAGGTGAATTTTTGTGGTACGGTAAAGGGCGTTCATATTACTTTTCTCGTTGCATGTCGATTCTGCTAACTCTGCATCTACACTACCACTTGGAATTAACATTGGATTATCGACCTTCATTTTCTTAAGGCCCTTCTTAATCGCCTGAGCGGAGTTACTCGCTTTCACATCAACGGTTTGACCCTTAAAGAGTTTACCCGCTTTCTTAGTGATAGTAACCTTCCAGAACTTGATTGCCTCATCAAGTGTCTCTTCCATCATATCAGCAACTTCTGGCTGCTGCTTAATGTATCTTTTAATATGTGGTTCATTCGGGTAAGTGACTTCATCACCCTTTACCATATCATCCGAATTAGGTTGGCGGAAGTCGGAGAATTTATTCCGGAGTTTCTTAAAAAGTCTTTGTGCTGCCGCTGGAGTATGTGTTTTAACTTTCAATGCCCCCTTAGCCTCATCAAGTGTCTCTTCCTTCTTAGGAAAAAGGTAGCTGTAGAGACGAGGTTTCTTATTCGACTTAACGATCTTGAGTGTCTTCTTATCTTTGATTGAGATCGGAGGGCGTTCAGCGGATGAGATAATTCTTTCCGCACCCTTTTGATCTGATGCAGTACCAACTACCTTATTCTTGTCAGCAGTGTCGATAACAATGAAAGGTTCTCTCATCTCTTCGAGTTCTGTTGATTCTGATTTACTCTTTAGTGCTCGTATAAAATCTTCTTTTTCTTTAGATGTTTTTAAAGAATCGTGTTTATCTAAATTGGCATTCCTTTGGGCTGTGGTTTTTCCCCAATCAAGGGCGTTCATTTTAATTTTCTCTTCGATGGATTCCTTCTTCTCGTCATCAGCTTTCCAACCCGCATCAATTGCATCGTAGAATTCCTTTTCCTTATCTCCGGAAAGTTCGGAAGGAGACTTAACACCAAACTTCTTCAACATTCCTTGAAAAAACTTTTGATATGCTTCCTTATCACCCTTTACGTCCTTATCCGCTCCTTCATGAACATCAACGTTCTTTGTGTGAAGATCTTTGAAGTCTTTCTCTCCCTTTGCGGTTGGTTCATCGATTTCTTTTACATTTGGATCCTCATGAGTGTAACCCATCTTGTCCATACGAACATGATCGTCATAAGTCTTGGCAGCGAAACCCTTACCCGTCTTCGGATCATACATCGTGTGAGGTTTGAAATCCTTTTCATGAACCTTAACGTTCTTTGTGTGGAGATCCTTGAAATCCTTCTCTCCCTTTGCGGTTGGTTCATCGATTTCTTTAACACTCTTCTTCTCAATGATAGAGGAGACGGCAGATAGTAAACCCTTTGATATGTCTTGTATATTCATTTTAATTAATATTGAAATCCTGTTGCAGAATCCCTATCCATTGCGGCGTTTTGTGCCATGTCCGATTCGAGATCGAGTTCACTGGCCTCGTTACTAATATTATTGATCTGGTCTCTAAATTTATCGTTGGGTACAAACTTGCTCTTTCGAACTTCTTGATTGAGTTTAACAAGGATCTTTTGGGCCTTGAGAAGTTCGGTGATTGCCTTGTCGTTTAACTTACGATCCTTGGGTGAAAATGGATCGGGTGATACTTTCGCCTCTGATGCTAAAACCTTCCCCACACTGTCTAATAATTCTTTTGATGTATCTTGTATATCCATGACTATTCTTCTACTCCTGATTGTTTTTTTAAGTTTTTGACTCTTTCTGCCTCTGCCTTTTTAATTTTGGGTAGAAGTTTCTTTGCGATCTTTTTGATCATTGCCTGTTTTTTCTCGACTTTCCTATCTACTTGACTCTTTTCGCTATTAGACAAATCATCATACTTCTTACCCTTTACGAACTTCGCTCTTACTACGTCGCGAGCCTGTTTCATTGCCCGGGCTTTAAGTTTCTCGGGGTTTGCTTTCTTCTTCGCCGCGATCTTTCTTTTCATCGCGAGCTTAGGCGCCAACCTCTTCATGATTCTTCCCCTCGCTATCCTTTGTTGGGGAGTAAGAGGTTTCTCTGACAAATATTCTTTAAATCCTATCATATTATTTTCCGTTTAAAATTGCAATTGATCCAGTGACTGCACCGGCGACTGCCGTGACCATCACCCAGAAGAACTTCGAAAAGGCCGAAAGCTTTCGTCCATTTTCAATAGATTTAGACTCGACTGCTCTAATCCGCTCGGTGGTAATCGAGAGTTTTTTTAGAGCATTCCCAACAGTATCTTCAAGATTGTGTATTTTCTCTTCAGCCCTCGCAAGTGAAACGATGGCTTCAGACAACTTATCAATCTTTTCTTCGATTCTATCAAATCTATTTGCTTCGTCGTTCGTCATTTTTCCCATAAAGTTTTTTACCAATTTCTTTTATCTGACTTGGTTTTGAGTGTAGTGTGATCGATTCAGCTATCTGAACCACATCTCCGGTATTACTAAGAACACACTCAACCATCGCAAGTTTTCTCTGCATATCAATTGAGAAAGAATCCTTCAAACGACCGCCGGCATCTTTGATCCACTTCTTTGCGATAGGACTCTTGACCGGACTTTCGGCGAACTTACGTACTTTCTTGTACGCACCAAGTGTGGCCTTTTGCCAGTTCGAACCTTCGGAGTTATCAACAATTGTGAAATTTACACCAAAGAAGTTTTGGAATTTACCAATGTTGTCCTGAACTTCTTGCCACATCTTCTTGACATCAACCGCACCAAGAGTTCTTGATCTCTTTGCATCACGGGCAATCGAAGTTTCAAGGTTTGCGTTGACCAAAATCATTCCAACATCGTAACCGAGTTTTTTCAGAGCAGTGGCTTGGTTCTGAATTTTTGTAAAGTCTTTTCCGGTTCCGTCGATTACCAATCCAAGTCTTCCGTCGAGATAAAGATCCATCCTCACAGCGGTGAGTTTCTTTGCCCCCTTGCGAATCTTTTGACCCTTTGGACTGAAGATATTCTTTGTTGTCGGTTCCAATCCTGCCTTCTTCAGAGCGAACTCAAACACCTCGTCAGAGTTTACGATACGAAAACCTAAGGCACTCAGACCTGTCTTACCGACCGTAAAGGACTTACCTGATCCAGGCCCGCCTGCTAAAAATACTGCTTTGAAAATTGCAGGATCGTCTACTCCTTCTTCAATTTCCTTTTCAATTTCTTCTTTCATTTCGCGAACTGTCCACCCTTGGCCCGATACTTTATCATAAAGTTCTAATTCAGTTCCCTTTGGTGAGAGAACTGATAGTATTTCCATTCCTCTGGACTTACTGACTTCAAATTTGAATTTGGTGCCAGGATGTTCATTTGACCAATTCTTTTTAATTTGATTGAGAGTGAGATACTCGACTTTTTCGTCCACCGTAACCTTTTTTCGTGCGGCGGTTTTATCCTGTTCCTTCTTCTTATCAGTGTGAACTTGAGTCTTAGATCCCATCATTCCTGTCTTGTTCTTTCGAACGATGGTTTCCGTTACGGGAGCAGCAGTTAGACTAACTTTCGCGTCTTTCCCTTTGCTTTTCAAAGTTGCAACTATCCTGTCGGCAAGTCTTTTACTACTGACAACTTTCCAGAATGTCTTCTTTCCTTTGAACATGATGGCATAGTTGTTAGGCCCTTCTTTACCAAGTTCATATCTCAGCTCACGCTTCTTAAAACTACTAATTTCTTTCAACTTGCCCATACCTTCTATTTATAATTTACTCTTCTTCTATACGTATCAATAAGTCGTCTTTTCCACTAAAAACTCTATGAAATGTATTTTTTTTTATGTGATATTCTTTTCCTTGTTCTAGTTTCTTTGGCAACTCATTATCCATTTGAAGTTCCCAATTCTTACCAAAGACGACGCGAATTGTTCTGTTGTTTTTGTCACGATGCCATTCTAACTCCGAGGATTCTGCATTTGCGAAGATCTTTCGAAGGTGAGATCCATGACAATAAAAATCTTTGTAACTACCACCATCCATCGGGATTATCAACTTGCATACCTAAAGATTTCGCGAAACGAGGTAGACGACAAGACCAATAAGATGCTTTTGTTTTGTCGTTTCTTGTGTCACATTTATGACGAGCCGCAAAGGATTTTCTTGCCTTGGGATTATTAAGTTTTACCTTAAGTCCAGTCGTATCTCCGAAGGAAACCTTCTTGATATTCTTTGTTTGAGGATCTCGAACATAAACATAGAACTTTTTACTACCACCTCTCTTCGGTTTGTTAAGTTCCGGATCTTCTTCATTGAGTGACTTATTCCAATCCTCAATTGACTCGGCCAGTGGCCAGTCCAACGGAACTTCATATCCCTTATACTCAGCGATCTCTCCGATGTCAGTCTTGATGATGTCTTCGTTGATGTCGTTGAGTTCGATCTGTCCACTCTCCCAAAGTTCGCGAGTCTCTCGAAAGAATTCAAAGTAACGATCTGAGCCAGGTCGATAGATATTGTCAACAAAGGGGATCTCCCTCTTTGACATTTCCACTATGGACTCAAACACAAAATGTTCTCTAAAATTCTTCATTATCCTTTATGTTTCTTCCAGAGATCTGCGTCGGCAGTTGTTCTTGTCTTACCACCCGTGATAAAGGAATTGACTCGGGCGTGTCCCCACTGTTCCGGTGTTGTGCCGGGTCGATGTCCGGTTTTCCATGCAGCCACACCTCTCTTGTAAACCTGTTTGAGTATGGATGCAGAGATGCCAGACGCCTTTGATTTCTTTTCAATAGACTTGTCTGCGGAAGATTCGTCAAGATTCAACTTCTTGAGAAGTGCGTCGATCTCCTTGCGTACCTTCATCTGACGAGGAGAACCCGCAATCATTTTCATTGCTTTCGTGTACAACTTAATGAGTTTTACCTTATCGTCTTCGTTAAGTTCTACATCCTCATAGGCGAGGACTGGATCCGTTGTTTTGAAATCTTTCTTACGCATGATCGTTTTGTTCGTAACTTCAAACTCACCGTTCTTGAAATCAACCGCAATGGGTAGATTGAGATCGGATTGCATGTCCTTCAGAACTGCTTCAGCATCGCCATGTTTCTTGATGTTCTTCCCTTTGTTCCTTGCGATCTTCTTGAACAATCTTTGCAACTCGGCAGTTGTGATGGCTGGTTTGTTGCGTTTGTCGTTCATACGATCCGCAAAGTGCTTTGTAAATTCGATGTCAATATCAAACTTGTTCAAAAGACGATCACCGAACTTCTCAAGATCTGCAAGTTGTTTTGCGGTGACCTCTTCCTTGTACAACTCCGGAAACTTCTTCTTCATCGCCTGAGTGTATTTCGAAGGTTTGGTCTTGGCGGACTTGTCGCCCGGAGCTGCTTTGTATGCCGAAGGATCATCGTCGGACTTCTTTGCACCCTTCTCAAAGTGACGAGCTCGAGCTGCCTTAGTAGACTTCTTCATGTCCTTCCCTTTGGCATCTTTCCCGAAATACTTTGCGGGTTGTGTTCCCTTACGATCCTTTACATCTTTGTCCTGTCGAACTTCGGAAAGACTATCAACAAAGTGTTTGTTTTCGTTGGTGTCAATGATAAAGTTTGTTCTTCTTTCAGAAATAGTGATCTCGTTGTTACCCGAGTAAACGGTATCTCCAACATTGAAGATGTCACCCGAAACATATCTCTCACGAATAGTAGATAACTGTGGCAACTGAATATGTTTGCGAAAGTTGACCTTTTCCTTCAATCCCATTCTCTTACGAAGTAGGTTGAAGAGTGTCATATCCTCACCATAAGACCTTGGAAGGCCCTGAGAAAAGGATTTGAAGTCACCTGCAATTGCGGCTGCTCTCATCTTAGAGGCGCTCATTCCAGTTACACCTTCTGCATCGGGATCTCTTTCACCAGCAGAAATTACGTCTATTCCATCCGGAAACTCGTAGAAACCATGTCTTCCCTTGACTCCAGAATACTTCATCAAAAGTTTACGGAAGTCGCTAACACGATCCGATCCAACAACCATTACGATACGGGTGTATCCCTGATCGTAGAGAGAAGTGGCTACATCAAAGACGTTCTTGATTCGCGAATCGAGAATAATATTTCGTCCATGCTTTGGAAACATCTTACGCATGATCTTCACCTTCTCATCGTACTGAAGAGGATTTTTCTTAGCATCGTTGGAGTGAGATGCGTATACACGATAGTTGCTGCCAATCGCAACCGATGCAAGTTTGTTCATTAACTTCTCGTGACCTGTTGTCGGTGGATTGAACCGACCAAATGTGAATACTACTTCCTTTTTCTTTTCTTCGTTGTACTGTTTAAATGATTTCACTATATTATTTATTTCTCCCAACCTTTAACCACATCCTTTGAAAAATTGTTCATTGAGAACTCCATACGATCCACAAGTTTTACGGCACCGTCATTTGTCTTGTCAATTGCAACAAATCCTTCACTACCCGTTACCTTGAAACCGTTTCGAGTTCGAACGAAAGTGTCAAGTTCTTTGACCTTATCAAGTTTTGCAATGATGAGAAGTTTTGCATCAACAATTGCGTTCTGTAGAGCAAAGACCAGATCCAAGTTCTTCTTATTATTCTTTGAGAAGAACTTCATGACCTCATCAAGTTTTGCCTGTACTCCGGCCTTGCCCTTTTCGGTCTTTCTCTTCTCCATTTCCTTACCAAATCTATTCTCAAACCAAAGGATTAGATCATTAACATGTTTGCCCGTGTTCTGTATCCTCTCGCCCTTCCTCACCAAAGAGTTGTTGAAGGTTTCGATGTAACCAGCGAGCTCGCTGTTTGATTGGAGTTGTCTCAACGTAGTGCCCGCTATCTTTTGGAATATCTTTCCTGCTTTTGATAGTGCCACCGTTACCTCTGTGGTTTCTGTGTCTGTGAGTGTTGCTGTTCCGCTTTGATCCTTGTAATTTGCGTCCTGATACCATATGGAAGTTTTTTTCTTGAGTTTATCAATCTTTACTCCGAATGATGCTTTCATTTCCTCAAAGGATTTTCCTGTGTAGGTTGTATGAAAGACCACACCTAAGTTTGCCTTCATTATGGTTTTTGCTAGATCGGACTTGACGGGTACAGCATAGACGATTGTGTTTGGTTGGAATGTTACATACTTCTCACCGTCGATATTCTCAACGTTAAGATCATTCTTTGTGAACATAATGTCGCCTTGAATCACACCTTTGATTCCAAGATCTTTCAATTCATTGTACGCTATGGTGAGTTTATCCGCAAGATCTCCTGACGTATCGGCACGTACATCTGCCTCAGACTTGTAGACCTTCGGATCCTTATTGAAAATTCCTTTCTTTGCAACAAAGAACTTACCATCACTTGGATCCGTTCCGGCAAAGACTGCGGGAGCTCCGTCCCACTTGACTGTCACATCAAAGCGGCTCTTACCCTGGCCCCCCAACATATCGCGAAACGCTCGAAGAGCAGCGATTGCATCTCTTGCACCAGTAACACCACCGTAGATCACACGATCTTCGATGTGCGTCATGTGGACATTCTTGCCAACCTTTGACTCGACTATAAACTGTTTAAATCCTATCATTACTTTACCTTCAAGGTGGTGAAGTCACACATCATTCGCGTGGGGTAACCATCCCTTCCTTGTGTGTCTCGTATATTTAGTTTAAATCGATAGTATTTTGAACTCAATTCCATATCTATTCGTTTACCCCGGCCGCCCTTACCGCCATAGTGAACGACACACTTTCCTACCTTCGCAGCAGACTGCATTGCAGCCATATCCATCTTTTTGGAATAAACCTTATTCTTCATCTTATGGATGACATGATAGCCATGACCGATGCCACTCTCAAGTAGTGCCTTCATCGCCATTGGGTTTGGTCTGGTAATAACTTTACCCCCTCTGGTCTTAACATCGTCATTGAATATACCACAAAATCTCTTGTTGTCAATACCAAATAGATCGAGCAACATCAAACCATCTCGATTCTGTATCTCACCTTCTTTGATTTCTTTGGGAGTCAACTTGGTACGAACACCTACGTTGAAGAATGTGGTAGTGGTCTCGAACTTGAGACTGAGATAAATCTTTTCACCGTCATCTTTTTCTAAAGTTATGTCGGTGACACTAGAACCAATATCAGTACCTACTCCCTTAGTGTTAGTCAGAACGATGTGCGACCCAGTGAAACTTAATGGTCTCTTGGTGTTTTCTCCACCAACAACATTTACTTTGAGTGTCTTGGAACTACTGAGCTCATACACCCCATCCAAGTGCATGATTGCCTTCAGATTTGCATCATCAGTGACCGCATCTTGACCTTCAGCGAACCATCTGTTTAGGTCTTCCGCGAAAGCAGTCTCAAACAAGTTACCTCTATTCTTCACACCACGATTGCCACTAGAACCATTACCATACTTGATACGTACAGTTTTGAGTCCAGCGTTACGTTTGATGTCTCCAATATCTTCCACTGCCTTGAAAGTACGAGAGACGTTGATGTCCTTAGTCTTCTTCATGTCGATGTTGATGGGTATTTTGTCACCTTTATTCGACAGGTAGGTAAATAGTGAAATTACATCTGCTACACTTTCGTGCGGCCAGTCTGCAAGAGTTTTCGATATTTCATCTTCGGTTTTAGGG
>TARA_R110000851_G_scaffold310283_1_pt1 | contig 18969 bp, 16 predicted proteins | sample TARA_R110000851 | Tara Oceans TARA_R110000851 (sample SAMEA4397627) | marine metagenome | biome: Polar Biome; feature: [DCM] deep chlorophyll maximum layer (ENVO:01000326); material: water (ENVO:00002006), including particulate matter (ENVO:01000060) such as... | depth 17 m
CCCTCAAACGAAGAACAGAGGTTGAGATAACCTAAAATTTATTAATCCTCAATACAGAAAATAGGATTTGTTATCAAATGAATGGATATAGTACTAAAGCCAATTCAGTTCTGAAAAAAGGTAAAATGTTGTACCTATGTTGTACCCAAGGTCAAAAATCGTGAAGAAAATCCCATTTTTTAAAATGAAAAAGCCGAAGATTTCTCTTCGGCTTTTGTGCGGATGACAGGAATCGAACCTGCACACCTCGCGGCATCAGATCCTAAGTCTGACGTGTCTACCAGTTCCACCACATCCGCATTTTAAATATTTTAACACTTTTTTTTAGGTTAAATCCTAAGTCTAGCGTGTCTACCAATTCCACCACGCCTGCATCAAAATCCTTTACAACACTTAGGACATATTGTAAAAGGAGTGCAAATATAAATAATACTTCCAAATGATTGCCAACTTATCCTGAAATTTTTTGAAGGTTTTTTATTCGCGAAGCCAAACCTTCATTTTTGGAAAGGGGTATCCGCCTTCAACGTCGGTCATTCCCATCCATTGCAGCAATGGAAGCCCAATGTAGTTTTCACTTACAAATTGTTCCCGCAACCATTCCGCTTCGCCTTTGTAACCGTCCTCGTGAAAAACAATTTCGGGAGCCAAGCCTATATTCTTTGCAGCAGCGTAAGACCATAACAGCACTGCCATTTCCTCACCGGCTTTTTCTGCATTATTTTCAATTACGTTATCGTTTAAAACCTCTCGCTCTTCTGATTTTGTTACCGCAATATGTCCCGCTTCGTGCACTAAATCGCCAGGGTATTTAAGCTTTTGCAAATCAATTTGCAGGACGCCATTTTTAATTTGGATACCGGGCAAAAAGGTTTCTGTTTCAATTTCGGTGAAATTATATTGAATGGAAATTTCATCAAAAAACTGAAAAATCTGTTCCAAAACCGAGTCGCGTTCTTTCCCCTGTTCCATTAAAGCTCCTTTTGTAATTGCAGTATCATTTCCCTGGAAATTTCGGTATCCATCAATTTCAATTGTTCAATCATTTGCAATTTTGTTTCTCGGGAATATTCAGGTTGGACGTTTTCAGCTTCAAAATTATAGCCACTTTCCGCAAATAATTTATCAGACCAATCATTGCGCAAACAGTCCATCACCAAGTGGATTCTATCAGTTTTTCCTTCGTTGCGAACGCTGTGTGGCAAGTTGAAATTGCCGTACCAACATTCTTCGGGAAGCATTTTTACTTCTTCATGATTGACAAAAAAATGAACCCCTTCATTCGTAATAATTGGAATGTGAATCCTGAAAATCCCATCTTCATAGCCCAAATTATAATCCGTGTGCTCTTTAATAATGCTGCCAGGTTTTAAATTTAAAAGTCTGATTGATATCTTTTCGCATTCAAAAGAATCGATAATTGCTTTGAAATAGGTACATTTTTGAAGCAGCTCCGTGTCTCTATATTTTTTTTCGGTTTGTGGAAGCGCAAAAATATTGTTCATTTCGCCATTTTGGGAACGCAGCGAGATTGAGGTCCAATCTCCGGAATAATCATTTTTGTTGAAGTGTGAAGTGAATTCATACTTTTTACATACCTCCAAATCCTTAAGAAGTTTTTCTTCCGAAAAGTGAAAAGGCAATTTCAAAAAAGCAGTTTTCATAAAATGAAAGCGTTGGTTCACCTGCCAAATTACGGCATTTTTAGTACTTTTAGAAAAAATAATATATCAGAATGAAAAGTGCTAAAACTTATATTGAAAAAAACAAAGAACGGTTTTTGGATGAATTGATCGAACTGTTGAAAATACCTTCCATCAGCGCCGATTCAGCTTACAAAAAAGACGTTTTAAAAACTGCGGAAGCCGTAAAAAAGCAACTTGCAAAAGCGGGATGCGATTCGGTGGAAATCTGTGAAACGCCGGGTTACCCTATTGTTTACGGCGAAAAGATAATTGATAAAAAACTGCCGACCATTTTGGTTTACGGCCATTACGACGTGCAACCGCCAGATCCGTTAAATTTGTGGGACAGTCCGCCGTTTGAGCCGGTCATCAAAAAAACAAAATTGCATCCCGAAGGCGCCATTTTTGCACGTGGAAGTTGTGACGACAAAGGCCAAATGTATATGCACGTAAAGGCTTTGGAGTATATGACCAAAACCGACCAATTGCCCTGCAACGTAAAATTTATGATTGAAGGTGAGGAAGAAGTTGGCAGTAGTAGTTTGGGGTGGTTCGTCAGCAAAAACAAAAAGAAATTGGCCAACGATGTTATCTTGATTAGTGACACGGGAATGATTGCGAAAGATGTACCGTCAATAACCACAGGCCTTCGCGGCTTAAGTTATGTGGAAGTGGAAGTTACCGGCCCAAATCGTGATCTGCACAGTGGTTTGTACGGTGGTGCAGTGGCCAACCCGATAAACGTTTTAACAAAAATGATTGCCTCGCTTCACGATAAAAACAATCATATTACCATTCCCGGATTTTATGATGATGTGGAAAAACTTTCCAAAAAAGAACGCGAGAAAATGGCGGAAGCACCCTTCAGCCTTGAAAATTATAAGAAAGCTTTGGACATTGACGCTGTTTATGGCGAAAAGGGATATTCCACCAACGAACGCAATAGTATCCGCCCCACATTGGACGTAAACGGCATTTGGGGCGGCTACATAGGCGAAGGAGCCAAAACGGTAATTGCAAGTAAAGCTTTTGCAAAAATTAGTATGCGTTTGGTACCAAACCAAGATTGGAAAAAGATTACGGAACTATTTACTAAACATTTTGAGAGCATTGCTCCGGAAGGCGTGCGCGTAAAAGTAAAACCGCATCATGGCGGGCAGGCGTATGTTACGCCGATTGACAGTTTGGGCTATAAAGCCGCTGAAAAAGCGTACGAAGAAACTTTTGGAAAAACCCCAATTCCGCAGCGAAGTGGCGGAAGTATTCCAATTGTAGCATTGTTTGAAAAGGAACTGAAAAGCAAAACCATATTAATGGGCTTTGGATTGGACAGCGATGCCATCCACTCACCCAATGAGCATTTCGGAATTTGGAATTATTTAAAGGGAATTGAAACCATTCCGCAATTCTACCATTATTTTACTGAGTTGAGTAAGTAAATTTCAAATCAGCTAAGTTTTATTTAAAAGCATTATTTAAAATCCCCAGATTGTATCCATACAGGCGTGAATACTGATAATCAATAAATTCGCTACCTTTAGGATTAAATATAGCTAACCAAATATTTTGAGTTTTGAAGAGGGGGAGAAGTTTTTGGAATGAACTAAAACGGCGCAATGTAATAAAGGGGGCCATTTCCTATTTAGTGGTGTCGTGGCTCCTTATTCGCATTGCAGCCCTGCTAAAGGACATTTTAGAAATGCCTCTTTGGATTTCCAAAAGTCTATTCTATCTGCTTTTAATAGGTTTTCCAATATATTTATTGCTTACTTGGGTTTTTGAATTTACACCAACTGGTTTAAAGCGAACCAGTAAAGTAGCCGAATCTGCTTCCATTCGAAAAAAGACTGGAAAAAAACTCAATAAAATTATAATTGGAATATTAGCGCTTATTCTTGTTGTTCTGGTTATTGACAGGTTTATTATAACCGATAAAAAACGTGAAAATACTTTTGCCACCCCTGCAATAGCAATGAATTCCAAAACCATTGCGGTACTTCCATTTGAGGATTTTTCTGAGAAAAACGACAACGAATATTTTGCGGATGGGCTTACAGAAGAACTTCTGAATTTATTATCGCAGATCAAAAATCTGAAAGTTACTTCCCGCACCTCAACCTTTTCGTTTAAAGATTCAGAACTCCAGATTCCTGAAATTGCAGAAAAACTAAACGTTACGTATGTCTTGGAAGGTAGCGTGCGCAAATCTGGAAACCTACTTCGTATTACCGCACAGCTTATTGAAGCAAAAGAAGATAAGCACCTATGGTCTGAAACGTATGATAGAAATATGGATAACATATTTGCAATACAGGACGAGGTCTCAGAAGCCGTGGTAAAAGCACTGGAGCTAAATCTGCTGGATTCAAAACCGCTTCCGAAGTCCAAAAAAACCAATCCCGAAGCCTATAAACTTTATTTGCAGGCCGTGCACGCATATAATTTTTCCAGCGATGAACAGAAACTGGTAGAAGCTGTTGCTCTAGCCAAACAAGCACTGGAAATGGACAGTAAGTACGTGCCGGCCTGGCTGCTGCTTTCAAGAGTGTATGAAACCCAGGCCAACAATGGAACCCTAGGTTTTAAGCAGGGCTATACTTTAGCAAAGGATGCTGCAAAAAAAGTATTGGAAATAGACCCCGAAAATGCATTGGCCTATGCATATTTGGCAGATTATGAATTAAGCTATGACTGGAATTTTACCAAAGCCCAACAATTAAATGCAATAGCCCTAAAACTGGACGGCTCTAATCCCGAAATAATAAGCCTTACATCTACGCTTGCACTGGCTTTGGGCAAGGTGGATAGTGCCGTTAGACTTCAGGAATATTCAGCAAGTTTAGACCCCCTAAATCCCGACTCCTATTATCAGTTGATGAATGCATATTATTGCGCAGACCAGTTAGACAAAGCCGTGGCAGCTTCCAAAAAGTGTATAGAATTACAGCCCAATCGCTATGCCGTGCATTATTATTACGCGCGTATCTTATTGCAGCAAAACAGAACTGAAGCCGCTTTGGAAGCTATTAAAAGAGAAGAAGATGAAGGATGGAGCCTGCAAATTTATGCCGACATATATTATAAATTGGGCGATATGGAAAAATCTAATGCCTATATGCAGGAACTTATTGCAAAATACACTAATGATATGGCCTATCAAATTGCAGAAAGCTATTCCTTTAGAAATGATACCGAAAATGCTTTTAAATGGTTGGATAAGGCATACGAAGTACACGATGTGGGATTGAACGAAGTCTTGTCTGAACCTCGCTTTAGAAATCTGCACAACGATAAAAGATGGCAAAAATTTATTGACAAAATGGGCTTCCCTATAACTGATAACGGCACACCATGAACCTTAATGATTTTTTTAACGAGCTAAAAAGAAGAAACGTCTTTAAAGGCACGGTTTCATATTTGGTATTTTCTTGGGTTCTGCTTCAGGTTATAGCTATACTCACCCCTATCATCAATGCTCCCGTTTGGTTTGGAAAAATGATTTTAATTATTTTGATTGTTTTGCTCCCGGTATGGGTCTGTATTTCATGGTTTTTTGAAATTACGGCAGACGGTATCAAAAAGACCAAGAATGTTCCAAAGGAAAAATCCATTGCCAAAAAAACGGGACAGAAACTCAATACCTTCATTATTGCCTTTTTAGCATTGGCGATAATTTTATTGTTTGTAGATAGGTTTCGGTTGCGATCCCAAAAAAATGAACCCACCATTGCGCTGGAGACGAATCCTGAAAAATCCATAGCTGTTTTGGCGTTTTCAGACATGTCGCCTGACAATCAGCAAGGTTATTTTGCAGATGGTTTAGCAGAAGAGGTGTTAAATTCCCTTGTTAAGATAAACGAACTGCAAGTTACTTCGCGCACATCAGCCTTTTCATTCAAAAATAAAGCAATGGGCTTGCCAGAAATAGCAAAAGCATTAAAGGTGGCATACATCCTGGAAGGCAGCGTACGCTCACAGGACAGCATTATAAGGGTAAGTGTAAACCTGGTTGAGACAAAGGGCGACAATAATATTTGGTCACAGACTTGGGAAAAAGAGTTAAAAAACATTTTTAAGATTCAAAATGAAATTGCCAAGGCAGTAGCTGAAAATCTTCAATTGCGTATTTTGGATAAAATAATTCCGAAGGTAAAAGAATCAAACACCCAAGCCTACACCTTGTTTTTGGAAGGTCGTTATATATTTCACAATAACTATGACGATTCATCTTTGCTAAAAGCTGAACAATTATTGAATAAATCTTTGGCTATAGATTCCACTTATGCTCCAGCTTTAATAACATTAGGCAATATATATCACTCAAAAAATAATTTCGGAATTATTAATTATGAAGAAGCTAAAAAGCTAACCTATCAAGTTGCAGAAAAAGCAATAAGAGCAGACAGCACCTATGCGGAAACTTATGCCTTTCTGTCTTTATTATCTTTGGAATACGAAAATGATATTGGTAAAGCTGGAAGACTTGCTGAAAAAGCTTTGCGTTTAGAAGCCCATAATGAAACCGCTTTGCACAGGGCTTCAGAAGTAGCGCTTCTAAGGGGCAATACCGAAGAGGCCATTGCTATCCATAAAAAAGTAATTACGCTGGATCCTATAAATGCTGGTAATTATTACAGTTTAGCCAACACCTATTATATGGCGAAAAACTTCAAGGATGCCGAAATAGCTATAAAGGAATCTATTGACTTAAATCCCAATCAAGATGTTGCGTACTCATTATATGCGCTAATACTAATGAACCAGAAACGTTATAATGAAGCCTTAGAGGTCATTAAGAAAGAACCTTTGGAAGGGTTTAGGCTTCATGTAGAGGCTATAGCCTACCATTTTCTGGGCGATAAGGAAAAATCCAATGCCGCGTTGACTAAAATGATCAATGAATATGAAAAAGCATGGAGTTTTCAAATTGCAGGAACCTATGCAGTACTACAAGATAAAGAAAAAATGTACTATTGGCTGGAAAAAGCCCGGACGTACAATGACCTTGGGTTAATAGAATTGCCAAACGAACCTATGTTTGAAGCCTATAGGAACGAGAATCGCTTTAAGGAATTTATGAAAAAATTAGACTATAAATATTAGTCTATATTTTCTTCACAAAATCAGTAATTATCACAATCTGCTGCCCATCAACTTTGCCTTCAATGTATTTCTCGTTTTCATGATCCAGGGAAATTCTGCGAACTGCCGTTCCCTGTTTGGCAACCATACTGCTACCCTTCACTTTTAAATCTTTTATTAAAACCACAGAATCACCCGCTTCCAAAATAACGCCGTTACTGTCGCGGTGAATAACTGCATCTGCTTTTGCTTCTGCTACTCCAGCCTTAGCCCATTCTTTTGTCTCGTCTTCCAAATACATCATATCCAGCAAATCCTGCGGCCAGCCTTCAGTTTTTAATCTGTTCAACATGCGCCACGCCATAACCTGCACAGCAGGAACGGTGCTCCACATACTATCATTCAAACAGCGCCAGTGATTGGGTTCAACTTTTTCGGGATCTTCAATTTGTTCATTGCAAGTGTTGCAAATAAAAATGCTTGTTTCCGCCACATTTGTTGGAGAGCTTGGCACTTCATAAACATTTAAATTTTCTTCAGAACCGCAAAGTTCACATTTATTATCGCTTCGCTGTTGTAATTCTTTTTCTGAGATCATTTTTTTAAAATTTGTGCAAATATAAACTATTCTGCTTTGAGTTAAGTCGAGCACTTCGCCTGCGCTCAGCATGACAAGGTTGGAATTTGGAATTTGCTATTTAGAATTTTCTGACCTCTACATTTGTAGAATTAAAATTTTTGTTCTACGTTTGTAGAATACAAATATATTTCAATGATGGCTTTATCAAATTCCGAAGAACAATTAATGCAGATTTTGTGGAAGCAGGAACGCGCTTTTATGAAAGATTTAGTTGATGCGTATCCTGACCCAAAGCCGGCAACAACAACCGTTGCTACACTTTTAAAGCGAATGCAGGATAAGAAGTTTGTAGATTATAAACAGCTTGGGCGTTCGCGCGAATATTTCCCATTGGTGAAAAAGAAGGATTACTTTTCAAAACACGTTAATGGGTTGATTAAAAATTTCTTCAATAATAGTCCGTCGCAGTTTGCTTCGTTTTTTACCGAAGAGACCAATCTTTCCAAAAAAGAGTTGGAAGCGCTTAAAACATTAATCGATTCTGAAATTAAAAAGAAGTAGTTATGGAACTATATTTACTGAAATCCGCAGCCATTCTTGCCGTCCTTTTCGCCTTTTATAAAGTTGTTTTGGAAAACACCTCCATGCACACTTTTAAGCGTTTTTATCTCTTCGGAAGTTTATTTGCCGCTTTTCTAATTCCGCTTATCACTTTTACCAGTTATGTGGAAGTTTCGCCCATCGTGCCCATTTATTCCGAAGTAACTCCGCAATTAAATTATACTGAAGTTGAACAAACCTTAAATTACTGGCCGTTCGTGCTTTGGGCGATTTATGGCTTGGGAGTGCTGTTTTTCAGCATTAAATTTTTCAGAAATCTTTTTGGATTAATCCAACAAATTCGGAAAAACCCAAAATATAAAAACACCCCTTTTATAAATGTGCTTTTAAAGGAAGCTATAATTCCGCACACATTTTTCAACTATATATTTCTGAACAAAAAGCAATTCGAAAACCGTGAAATACCGCAGGAAGTCATATTTCACGAAGAAACCCACGCGCGCCAGAAACACAGTTTGGACATTATTTTTGTTGAAATATTGCAGATCGTGTTTTGGTTCAATCCACTGTTCCATTTCATCAAAAAAAGCATCAAACTGAACCACGAATTTTTGGCGGACCGTGCCGTTTTGAAAGCCGGCGCAGAAACCTCAGCATATCAAAAAATACTTCTTGCATTCTCATCTCCCGATAGCTATCGGGATGCAGCTACGCCTTCACTGGCGCATTCCCTGAATTATTCATCAATCAAAAAACGATTTACCGTTATGAAAACACACACTTCAAAAAGAGCCATTTGGCTTAGAAGCTTATTGATTTTACCGTTGCTATCTGTATTAATTTATGGATTTAGCACGAAGGAAGTTTTAGCGAAGTTCTCTGAAAATAACACAACAATTATAACTGACACCATTGAGGATATAAAGATTGTTATTGATAAAGATTCTAAGCTTACTTTAAATGGAATACCCGTTGATTTTGAAAATTTAAAAAGTGAAATAAATAAACGAAATATACATTTAAGCACAGATCAAAAACAAAAATATATTTCTGGGAATGTGGGTTTTTACAACGAAAACGATAAGGATAAAGCTGAAAAGATTATAGAAATATTCTATGCCAGCAACCTTAGGAAGATTAGCATGTCCAATATAAAAAACTTAGAGGATGCAAATTTGGATACAAATGTTATAGTAAATTCATATTCTGGAAAAACTGTTACAGAAGCTGAAGTTTTATATCAAGAATACTTAAGGGATCTTGAAAAATTTAAAGCGGCAGGAACCAATGTAAAAAATGACGGAAACAATCCTTGGTCAGTTCAAATAGATGAACCTGAACAAAGAGATGAAAATACTGGAAAAATAATTCAGCAAAAAGCCACCGAAGCTGAATTGGCAGAATACAACAAATTAGCAAAAAAATATAATGCGGTGGATATTGAAAAGCGAAAAATTCCACTGAAAGATCTGAAGGTTTTAGAAACCATTTATAGAAAAATGACCGATGCGCAAAAAGCAAAAGCGCAGCCTTTTCCAGAATGTTTTCCGCCGCCTCCACCTCCTCCGCCAAAACCACCAAAAGTAAAAATGGGCGAAAAAAGTGATATTCCACCGCCGCCGCCAGCCCCAAAGGTTTCTAAAACACCATCAGCAGAAAACGGAAATTTATATATGGCTCCCGAGGCTCCGCCAGCGCCAATTGCAGACCCAGTGGAATATGTAAAGGAATTGGGGAAACGGGGAGCTACTTTTTACATAGGCCCACATAAATACAGTACAGACGAAGCGATTGAAATGGTGAAAAAAAGCACGAACGATGTTACTATAGATGTAAGCCAATATCCGATAGTTCATTTAGGCGGATGCTAAATTAATTACCAAATATTATTAAAAAAAATGCTTCCAAAATTTATAGTTTGGAAGCATTTTTTCCTTGTTGGAATTTTTAAAGTTTATTCCAAGTGTCGTTCAAAACATTTACATCGGGCAGCATTTTATTGGGATCCAAAACCACGCGCTGTACTTGTTTGGTCGTTTTTAAAAGGTGCGTCCAACTATTGCCGCGCTGCCAGATTTCAACGGGAAGCGAGATTTCTTCTTTTGAATTGTCATCATAAATCACCTGAAGCTGCACCGGCATCGGGATTTGCCCATCGTTTTCAACTGTAATCAAATAATTTCCGCTGTAAGATTTCACTTCAGAAATACCCAAATCTATGTTGCCATTACCGTAAAACCACCCTTTCCAAAACCAGGAAAGATCTTCGCCCGCAACGTTTTCCATATGGTTGAAAAAATCGTTCGGTTGCGGATGTTTATACGCCCATGTGTGAATGTAGCTTCTAAAGGCATTGTCAAAACGCTGCCCTCCCAAAATATATTCGCGAAGCAAGTAAAGACCCACTGCGGGTTTGTAATAAGCGGTATAAGCCAAATTCATTGCATTGGCCACATCAGGATAGGTATCAATGCTCTCACGGTTTTCGTACATTAAATAGCGCACTATGTTTTTCGGATTATCAGTAGTTGTTGGGAATTCACCATTGTTAAAAGCCTCGGTACTATAATGGTTTATAAAAGTGTTGAAACCCTCGTCCATCCACGGATAGCGGCGCTCGTTGCTGCCCACGATCATCGGGAACCAATTGTGCCCGAATTCGTGATCGGTAACGCCCCAAAGATCCTCGCCCTTACTTTGATAATGACAAAAACTTACACCGGGATATTCCATACCGCCCACGCTTGCCGCTACATTTATTGTATTGTGATAGGGATAAGTAAAGTATGTTTTAGAGTAAAACTCAACCGAAGCTTTTGTGAATTCCGTTGAGCGCGACCAAGCATTTTTACCGTCGCTTTCCTTTGGGTAAACTGATTGTGCCAATCCTGTTTTGCCATCGCCAAGATTCATGCGCGCTGCGTCCCAAATAAATGCTTTGGAAGCCGCCCAGGCCACATCGCGGGTGTTTTCCATTTTAAAATGCCAGGTGAGCATGCCATCGGTCTTCACAGAAGCAACAGGCTTGCCAACTTCTTCCGGCTTTATGATGTAAACGGTTTTATCGCTTTTCTCAGCTTGTGCCCAGCGGGTTTGCTGTTCTTTTGTAAGTACATCGTTGGGGTTCTGTAAAACCCCGGAACATACTATCGTTTGATTGGCTGGTGCGGTAATTTTCACGTCGTAATTTCCATATTCGCAATAGAACTCACCTGCTCCTAAATAGGGATCAGTATTCCAGCCAACCACATCATCAAAAACCGCAACTCGAGGATACCATTGCGCAATGGCGTAAATAGTTCCGTCCTTTACTTCCAGTCTGCCCATGCGGTCCATTCCTTCAACGGGAACCTTAAATTTGAAATCCATTTTTATTTCAACTCTACCTCCTTTAGCTTCCAAAGGTTTATCCAACCAAAGTTGCATACGCGTATCGGTAATTATATGTTTTGAAGAAGTTCCGGTCTTGGTTTTTGCCGAAACATTTTTCAACTCAAAACCACCTTCCACGTCGCCACTGTAACGATTGCCCTGAACTGGAGTTGTCAAAGTTCCTCGGGAGTTTTCAGTGAAACGGTTTTGTTCAAGATATAACCAAATAAAATCTAAGGTCTCCGGACTATTATTTGTGTAATATATAGTTACATTTCCTGAAACCGTGTGCGTTTTATCATCAAGCGTGGCTTCCAAATTATAATCGGCCGAGTTCTGCCAATATTCCGGCCCTGGTTTTCCCGAAGCGGTACGGTAAACATTACCTTGTCTGTATGAAAAATTATCAAAAAGATGTTGGTTGTCTTGTTTTACTTCCTGTGCAAATAATGTAAACGAGATTGTTGTGAGAAGCAGTGAAACCAAAAAACTGCAGGTGAAATATTTCATTAGTGTTCAGCTTTAAAAATAAACGGCTAATGTACTAAATGCTATGTAAAAATGCTGTTAAAGAATTGTCATTGCGGAGGTAAAAGGGCATAAAAAAAACCTCCAAAAAAAGGAGGCTTTCTTAGTAGCGGGAACAGGACTCGAACCTGTGTCCGCCGCGGCGGATATAGGCTTGACGAGCTATTCAAAATGTACGTTTTTGGCGATCCATTCCCTTCCGACGCCCGTCTTTAGGTATTTTTCAAAACACATGGCCTCATTTTTGGTCTTAAAAAAACGTACGAAGACCACGCTCCAGGGCCTATAACGGACTGTCCAACCTTTTTCCGAAAGTGCATTATGCGATTTAAAACGTTCGATCAGGTTTGAGGTATGGCCCTTATAAAGTTTTTCCGTTTTAGACGAAGCCAGTATGTAAACCACGTATTCTTCCATCTATGCAAAAAATAAAAAAGCCCCAAGTTTCCTTGGGGCTATGTTGTAGCGGGAACAGGACTCGAACCTGTGACCTTCGGGTTATGAGCCTTGACAATAATAAACCAAAAATCTATAAATTATCCTAAAAACAATGTGTAACAGGTATTTACATTATTTTTTATATTATCTAAAACTATCTAAAATCAAATTATTCTGTACCTATTCTGTACCCCTTTTTAAAATCTTTGATTATCTTTATAGTATTCCAAATCCTTGTTATTATGGCCTCTATGAAAATTGTCAGACGTAAAAATAAACAACGAAAAGATGGTACTGCCCCATTAGCTTTACGCATCAGTAAAGATTATAAAACAAATTATTGCTTTTTAGGGCAATATGTGCTTGAAAAAGATTGGGATTCTGAACAAGGTAGGGTAAAGCGAACTCATCCAAACGCTCTTAAATTGAATAATTTTTTAATGAAGAAATTGACAGAAGCCAATGATATATCCTTTGAAATAAAAGATCAAATTTCAAGTAAAGAAATAAAGAAAAAAGTGAAAGGTTCCGGCGTTGCTAAGTTTTTTTTCACTCTTGCAGCGCGAAGAATTCAGAGCAAATATGAACGAGGTACATTTTCGGTCGCTAAATCAGAATTATCAATTCTTTACAATTTGGAAGAGTTTTTAAATTTAAAAATTTCTTTGACCAAAGCACAAAATATCAAAGGCATTAAAGAACGTAGAAAAGAACGCATAAGTCAAGGTAGAAAATTTGAGCATTCATTTATAGATTCTGTAACCTACTTTAAAAAAAACAAAACACTGAGTTTTCAAGACATTGATGAAAGCTTTCTAGAAAAATATAAAACCTTTTGCTCCGCATATCTTAATCAAAAAACACGAACAATTACTAATCAATTGATTTTCATAAGAACACTATTTAACCTTGCTATGAAAGAAGGGGTTGTTAGTTCAAAATATTATCCTTTTGCAGGCGACAAAGTAAAAATAAGAATAGGTTCAAGCAATAAAATTGGTTTGACAATACAGGAAATAGAGCGAATAGAAGCTTTAAAACTTGAAAAACACTCTAGTATTTGGCACACTCAAAATGTTTGGCTGGTCGCTTTCTATTTCGCAGGTATTCGTATTTCCGATATTGTTCAACTCAAATGGACTGACTTAAAGAATGATCGATTATTTTATGTAATGAATAAAAATGAAAAACCGTTAAGTCTCAAAATCCCAGATAAGGCAGAGGCCATTCTAAAACTCTATAAAATGAATATGAAAGAGAGCAATGGTTACATTTTTCCTTTTTTGAAGGATGCAGACCCCTCAAATCCCGAAGATATTTTTGTAAAAACAAGAAACGCCACAAAACTTTTTAATAAATATTTAAAGCGTATTGCTCAACAGTGTGAAATAGATAAAAACCTATCAAATCATATCGCTCGTCATAGTTTCGGAAATATTGCTGGGGACAGGATTCATCCCTTAATGCTGCAAAAACTCTATCGACATAGTGATTTGAAGACGACTCTTAACTACCAAGATAACTTTATTCATAGGGAGGCTGACGAGGCATTGGATAGTGTAATCAATTTTTGATCAAAGGTTTTATTGATTATCAATCTGACAATACATCTTCAAATAAATTCAATGGGAATTGCATTGTAGCCAGCTTATAAATAGTTCTAACTATAAGGAAACCTAAATCTACTCTAAGCAAAAAAAATGATCCAATATATCCCAGTATAATAATTTACAGTTTCAACTGGACAATGGCAGGTCAAAGTAGTTATTCAGAAACCGTAAATTCAATATCCAACAGTTCTTTGGGATGCACTTTCAACCCGTGTGAAATTCTTAAAAGTGATTTCATTGTAATATTCCGCTGTCCGAGTTCAATTTTATTGATATCGCTCGAATCGATAGAAGAATGAAATTCAAGATCATCTAAAGTTAAACCTCTTGATTCTCTTTCCTTTTTAACCTTCTCTCCAAATTTTATTAGAAACTCATTTAATGATTCTGAATCGTTCATTTCCGTTTAAAAAGAAATGACAATTTGGAAGAAATAAAGAAAATTCCTTTGGGTATATATACCCAAATATATTTGTTTTGAATATATTTGTTTTAATTCAAATGATTTCTGAAAATTTCAGAATTTGAATATTTGCTTTGATTCTCAAGTCGAAAACTGGTAATTTGAAGCATTGAGACTATAAGCAAGAGACCCACGACCAGTGCGTGGGTCTTCTTGTATATGTTACAATAAATATCAATTGTTTTTTATATACTAAAGTTTTTATTTTTTTTTAAATGTCCTGCTATTATTGACAATTATAAAGCTCAATCAATAAGCTGTCATTTACTTTATACATTCTCAATAACTCCTCTTCAGTTCCGTTGAGTTCGTTTTCAATATTGTCTTTGTACTCTACAAAATCATTCTCTATAAAACCATTGATTATTTCCTCTTCCCTTCTCTCCCGTTCTTCATTTATAATGACACCTGAATCTGGGCCAGATTTTTTGCATCCAAATAAAACAATGGCTAAGATTAAGTATAATACTTTCATATATCCAAGTAATCTTTTTTAATATTTAACCTATAATTAATTTGTTTTTTGTTCAATCATTTTGAGTTCAGGAGATGTCCAAGGGATATAGAAAAGATAAAACAGCTTAATGTCCAATACTGATTTATTTATATTTAAAGAACAGGATTTACCCATAGTATTCTTCGTCAGTCCCCATTGAATTTAACAGCGAAATTCCTCCAAAAATTGCAAGACCAGTTGTTAATGCTTTCCACAAAGATTGATTTTGGGTCTCGGTTTTCCTCTGACGGACAATTTCACAAGAATGCCTAATCAAACTATTTATCTGTATCCATTTTTCATTTAAATCTGATAATTGACCATTTAATGTAATATACTGTGTGATTGTCGGTAAAAAATTACCAACATTCGTGCCTTCTTGAACAAAAACGACAACTGGTTTATCAGCCATATGTGCCATTCCGCTCTCTACGTGTAGCATTTCTGAAATACCTTGACTTGACTTACCTGAATTAATGTCTTTTTGTATATACCTCGGTGTTGCTACGATTACAACAAAATCAGCTTTTGGAATATTCTTCTTCATATGCTCTGCTGTACTCGTTGGCGCAGAAGAATAATATCCAACAGTTCCAATTGGCTTGATGTAATGAGCTTTAAGAATTTTCTCAACAAAGTTGACAAAAGGTCTATCTTCTTGCCTCAAACTACAACTCAAAAAAGCAGTTGCAGTGAAATTCTGTTGATTCTGTATTTGTTGCTTATTGTTTTGATACATATTTTTAATTGGGGGAGAATACCAAATATAAGGATTTTGTTTAAACTCTATATAAATAGAAAAAAGGACACTGTTCATTTCGGCTACACTCAATATAGGCATAAGCGCGCTTAGGAGCATACCATTGATTTTAATATTAAGAATAGCTATGGAATAGGCAGAATCGAAGACACGAGGGAAATACAAGTGCCAGCAGGCATTCATAAAAGTGTAATTTTTTATTCTATTGTCGCAACTCACAATATGAATGGGTGAAAACGGTGTCCTTTTTTATTTTGAGGCCAACATTTATCTTCAATTGTAAATTCAAAAATATTCATTTTTTATGAGGATATGAAGGTAATTTGGTAGAGTGACAAAACTGTACAATATTTTTTTAAAAACCATTTTCAAAAAATATAAACGACTGTATATCAAATAAATAAATATTAGCAAAATTGAGTTTTTATATTACCTAAAAATAACTGTCACACTGATTGAAATATTGGGTTACTACCTTTCGCTACTATGAAGTATAATCTGAAAAATAAAGAAAAAAAGGAAACACTAAGGGAGTATTGGTATGTCTATATAGGGTTGGTTCTTGTGTTGCCCCAAGTCCTTAAAATTATGGTTTTGCTGTTGCAAGATTTCGCAATGTTTATTGGATTATTGTTTGAAACCAAATCAATGATTAAGTCAATGAACAAAATGGCCAAATATAAATCACGGCTCAAAAATAAACCACCGCCAAAAGATGAGTAACCTTAATATGTTTTTAGTTCCAATATCTAATGAGAAACTTTCTAATCTACTGATCTTTGCTTCTAATTCATTATGACAAACCTACCTTATATTTATATAATCTTCGTATTCATTATTTCACTTTGTACTGACCATAAAAACAAAGCCGCTTTAAGCGACTTCTATGGGGTTAGTTCTTAAAAATTACGGGGCGTACAACACTTACCGTTGTGGTAGCCGGTTTTACCTCTCAAAGCCTGTATTAATGAGTGGTCTTATAGAATCTATCTCATTTTTAAATTTCTTTCCTAAGCTATTCTGGAAACAATCTGCTATTCCTAAAGTTGATGCTGCAAGAAATTTTCTAGCAACCATTATTGAAACGATACTGTAATAAATGTCATTTCTATTTCTAATTCCTCTTCCCTTTTTATTATCTACCCTCTCAACTGATAAAGGTAAAGGATGTACTAAATTAGACAGCAATCTATATATTTTTCTTAAATCAGTACAAATTGATATTTCGTTTTCAAAGTCAGCTTTAGTTTTATATATCTCTATTCCTCTCAAAGCTCTTTTTTTCTGAATTGGATTTAATTTATCTAAATATGGATGATTTTTTATCCTCTCTTTTTGCTCTGGTAGTCCATTTATAAACTCGCTTAAATCAGCATCAGGATCTTCTTTTGAAATATTATACCATTCTGTATTTCTATGGAATTGTTGAATTACGTATCTCAAATCAGCTTCCTCAGTAGATATTTTCTCTAATCCGTAAAAATGTAGAGATAAATATCCCTCTATTAGATTTCTTGTGAGCGAAGCAATGGAAGAAATATCCCAAAATTCATTATTCTCAGGATTATTAATATTTGGCCGTGGTAATAATTTATCTAAAGAAAACGCTGTCAATGTCTGTCTTGTAAAAATTTTCATTCCACGCAATCCACGACCATCTGATTTTAAATTATGTTGATTAATCGAAATTAATCCAGTAATATTTAATGTCTTATCGTAGAGTTCTCTTTCGTCAAGGAAATCTTGTAATAAAGTCTTCAAATTTTTATGTAAAATTAGTTACCTCGTTTTTATATTCGCAATGTTAATACGTTTATCTCTCCTTAGTACTTGAATATGCTTAATGTATAAATAATTTTACATAGTCTTGTTTCCAAACTTAAAATAAACGCAAACCTATCCATTACGGAATACCATGAGTAGACTTTAAAACTGGGAGGAATACTAAATAAAATATACTTGCAGTTAACACTGCATTCATGTTGAGTCGTTCCGATCACACGAATGCTTAGTTATTAGTGGCAGTTATTCTCCACCATATTCTTTCCACTTATTTAATTGAAATTCTAAATCTCCAATTGCTCCAAGAAACATTAAATTATTATCGACTAGAGGTTTTGCTAGAACTTCAATCATTCTACGGTTTATTAAGCTACTGTGAGCATCGGTATCAGAACGCACTATTAATTTGGACGCATCATAAATAACACTACCAAATTCGTCTACTACCAAATTATTCATCTTATATATCAAATCTGCAAGAAAAGCCATTTGTGTTTTGGGTTTTAAATATTGAATTGTTATGTCATCATTTACTTTTTCAGTTTTAATTTCTTCTAAATGATAACACTCAATTAATCCACAAGTTAAAAATGCCTCTTCATTTTGTTTTATAGTTTTATTACCATCAGTAAATGTTGCGCTTATTTGTTTACCATATTCTGAATGCGTAATAGAATTGATTTTTGCAGATTTAGAAAATTCGCATTTTAGTATAAGGTTAGGATTTAACATCAATGAAAATTCATTCCAGAATACATTTCTAACTCCATCAATCACACCTTGATAAGTTACATTTAAGAAAGCACTTCTTCTATCATCTTCAACTATTGCCCATAATGCATTCTGGTTAGCTCTCATAAATCGAATTGCGAATAGAAGAGGAAAGCCCATTAAATCTGCTATATTTCTCAATCTTTGCAATCTACCTCTTCCGATTTTAAAATTGTCTTTTTGAATCGATTTAACTTCGACTAGACACTTGTAATCATTAAAATCTTCAGCAGATTTTCCATTAACTGAATTTCCCATTTTGAGATTTACAAAAAAGTCAGGTACAATATATTTACCTTTAATAATAGGTCTTTGTTCTAGCCCAATTATATGAGTGGCAGTTCCCATTAATTTCGTTAACATTGCAAATTCATCTTCTTCAGAAAGACCATTTACAGCACTCATTACACTCTCTTCGCCACGATTTTGAATATAGACATTTTTTATTTTTTCAAATTGCTCTTCTGTAGAGATAGCTTGAATTGCCTTCAGAGCTTTAGCCAACTCTATTCTTGTTACATCTTTACTCATTGTATTATCTAGAGTTTAGTTTTAATTGCCACTGACTTGTTTATACTCCCTTCATTGACTATATCCCCCTCCAATAAGGTTGGTTAAGCACAAGTTATTAAAATATTTCCTTGCATAGTTTCCAAATATAAAACAAAATCATACCCACCATTACGCAAAACCATAAAAGCGAGTATTTTAAGGGGAGAATACCAAATATAAAGTATTTTGCTAAATAGAACCCCTATCTGTTTTATTTTTAGAAGACACCCAAAAAAAACACTCAAAGCGCCTTATATTCATATGGTCTTTTAAAATCATGGGGGGGGGG
>TARA_R110000851_G_scaffold230898_10_pt1 | contig 18767 bp, 42 predicted proteins | sample TARA_R110000851 | Tara Oceans TARA_R110000851 (sample SAMEA4397627) | marine metagenome | biome: Polar Biome; feature: [DCM] deep chlorophyll maximum layer (ENVO:01000326); material: water (ENVO:00002006), including particulate matter (ENVO:01000060) such as... | depth 17 m
AAATAGCTTTATGATAAACAATCCTATCATAAACAATCGATGGCCGAAATTGGAGTAAATCCGTTCGGCCTTTTTTTATACTACGAGGTAAGTATGTCGCCACAAATAGAACGTCTTAAAAGAGATTCAAAGGAACTAAAGCACTATATGTTTAAACTTGAGAAACAAGGCAATCAGAAAAAGGCATACAAAATGAAAACTAAAATGGAGTTTATAAACTCCAAAATCATTGATATTGAAGATACACACTTTTAACTATAACGAGAATTATCATGCCACTATACGATTTTGAAAACCGTGAAACCGAAGAACGATTCGAAAAGCTAATGAGCTATAAAGCAATGGGCGAATATCTAATTCAAAACCCACATATAAGACAGATCGTCGGTTCACCAAGAATCGTTAGTGGTGTTGGTACAAACATCAAAGTTGACGACGGCTTCAGAGAAGCGATTGCCCGAGTCAAAGAAACCCACCGCGTAAATAACATCCCGGATTACTAGATGAAAGCAAGAAGTTCCAAATTAAAACTTGAAGACCTAAAATACGTCGAACCTATAACTAAAAATCAGGAAAGAGTATTTAAGGCGTATAAAGATAATTATAATCTCATTCTATCAGGAGCAGCAGGAACAGGTAAAACATTTGTGGCAATTGCCAATGCATTAGTGGATATATTAGATAAAGAAACGCAATACAAGCAATTGATTATCGTTAGATCAATCGTACCTACACGAGACATTGGTTTTCTCCCAGGTGATGAAGAAGAAAAGAAACTTGTTTATGAAGCGCCTTACATGATTATATGTAATGATCTTTTCAATTCAAGTGATGCATGGGACAGATTGAAAGCAAATGGAGATGTTCAATTTGTAACCACTTCCTTTCTGCGAGGAATCACCATCGACAATGCTATCGTTATCGTGGATGAAATGCAAAATCTTACAGGCCGTGAATTGAATACGACGATTACGCGACTCGGTAATAATTGCAAGTTCATTGCATGTGGCGATTATCGTCAAAGTGATTTCACCACTCGAAAGGATAAGGAAGACATTCTCACGTTTCTTGATATCGTTTCAAATATGAAAATGTTTCAGAGCATTGAATTCGGTTGGGAAGATATCGTTCGAAGTGATCTTGTTCGTGAATACATTATGACAAAGGAAATGATGAAGTTAGGAGTTGATTGGTAGTGTTCAATCACGTCGGACTTCCTCTACAATACAAAGATTTGACCGCTGAAATGGTTCACGGTCGACGTTTGTATATGACGCCCGAAGGGAAACGATATCCTTCTATCACCACAGTGTTGTCGAGCCTATCAAAGGATGCAATCGAACAATGGAAAAAGAACGTAGGTAAAGAAGAGTCTGATCGTGTATCACGCCACGCCGCGACTCGAGGTACTGCGGTTCATCAAGTCGCTGAAGATTATCTTGCCAATAAGGAAGATTATATCGGGGGCAACATGCCCAACGTACTTGCAGGATTTCATAGTTTAAAACCCGTACTTGATAAATCGATTGGCGACATATACGCTCAGGAAGTTGCACTATATTCCGACAAGTTAGAAATTGCGGGACGTGTTGATCTTGTGGCTGAATGGGATGATGTATTATCAATCATCGATTTCAAAACCAGTGCGAAACCTAAGAAGAGAGAATGGGTAGAAAGTTATTTCATGCAGTGTGCATTCTACGGCGCTGCTTTATTTGAACAAACAGGTATGTTACCGAAACAATCGGTAATTGCAATTGCTGTAGACTATCACAAACCTCAAATATTCATCGAGCCGATTTACGATTGGATTCCTAAATTGTTATCGGTACGTGATCAATATAGAAAAGTCAATGGCTTCTAGGAGACGAAAATGAATATAAACGAACAGAATGGGTTTAAAACCTACACAGCAACACCAATTGGTTATTTGTATGAGTTCTATTTGTCGGGACCTGTAGGTAATTCAGAAGAGTATGTAGGTTGGTTTGAAACCATCCGCAAAGCAACAAAGGAAGATGTTATAAAGATTTACATTAATTCCGAGGGTGGTAACATGGACACCGCTCTACAATTTACACGAGTACTCCAAGAAAGTCAAGCATATATAATTGCATCGGTTGAAGGCTGTTGTATGAGCGCCGCAACAATAATCCTGTTGTGTGCCAATTCATATGAAATCTCATCTAACTCAATGTTTATGTTTCACAATTATAGCGGTGGTGTTGTCGGTAAAGGTGGCGAGATGTATGACAATGTAATGTATGAACGTAAATGGAGCGAAGGATTCCTTAATGAAGTTTATGTCAACTTCCTAGACGAAGCAGAAATTCAATCGATGCTCGACAATAAAGACATTTGGTTAACAAGCCGAGAAGTGTCTGAACGACTTAATAATCTAGCCGACATAAACGAAAAGGAATCGATAGAATGATCAAAGATAACCATGACAAATACAAGCCGAATCATTGGGTCGAAGGTGACCCATTATTCATTGATCATGCGGGAAAGTGGAATTTCTCCTCGGATAAACCTGTAACTCATATCAATGACTTCATCGACTATGCTGTTGTGAGGAAAAACGAAGGAGTCGTGCTTGATCAGAATACCCGATCAATCATATCGGATATTGTCAATACCACAGTGAAGGTAGACGATATCATCACCAAGATGATGAATTCCTACCATAAAATCGATTAATACCCTCATTAATAACACTTATGGCACATGGATTGTGCCATATAACTAAAAGTTCTAACGATATAACTGCAAGTTCTACAACTAATTGAATTTAGTTGTTGACAGTGACCATGACCCGTGATATAATACATGTATAAATTAATCGAGAAGACCAATATGACAAACCAATACAATATGACAGAAACTGAATTGAAAGAAACAATGGTTGAATTCACACGAACCTACACCGTTCGTACCGTTGACACAAACGACCTTGTCGGTGTTTTCTATTCACGTATTACGGCAGAACGTGCCGCATTAAAATACGAACAGGACACTGACGATGCAACACGAATCGGTTTTGAATCGATTGATAAACCTCAGTCGTTGTATCTTCATGATCTTCATGATCGTGCGTCACCAACGATTGATGATTGGGCATTTAAAATGTTCACCGTTTTCAAGGTTGTTGCAGTATGAAGGAAGAGTTTAAAATATTATCACCGCGCGAACATGTTCGGACCCGTACCGGAATGTATTTGGGTTCGACCGCGCGGGAAAGTCTTGAACGTTTCGTTGTCGGCGATTGGAAATCAATTGAGTATGTTCCTGCCTTAAACAAAATGGTAGATGAAATCATTGATAATGCTATTGATGAAGCTATTCGAACCAAGTTCAAAAAGGCAAATCAAATATCAGTTTCGGTCAAAGGTAATTCTATTACGATTGAAGATAATGGTCGCGGCATCCCACAAGAAAAGGTGATCGATCATACTGGTGAGACTGTGCTTCGCCCTGTTGCCGCATGGACAAAAACCAACGCGGGTACATCATTCGATGATTCACGAACTACCATCGGTGCAAACGGTGTCGGTTCTGCCTGTACCAACTTTATGTCGATGAAATTCGTCGGTGAAACTTGGCAGAAAAAGAATCTTGTCAAGGTGTCTTGTAAGGATGGAGCAAATGATATTGTTGTATTGAACAAGCCTTCTACTGGTAGTGGAACTCGTGTTACATTCACACCTGACTTCACTCTGTTTGGTGTTGATCGACTTGACGATGTACACACCGAAGAGTTGATACAAGATCGATTGACTTCATTACAGATTGCTTTCCCTGAAATCAAATTCAAGTTCAATAAGAAGCGTATTGCTGAATCGAATATCAAGAAATATGCTTCCTTATTCCTGACTGACCCTGATGCAAGCACTGTTTTCAATGCGACAAACGATCTGTCGTATTTCTTTGCAAGTTCAGAAGACGGATTCAAAACTACATCATATATTAATGGTGTCAATACTCGTCTTGGTGGCACTTACGTCGATTTTATAATGAATGAAGTCGTTGAGATTCTGGTGAAACTCATCAAACGTAAATTCAAGATTGATGTTACAAAGAGCACGATCAAGGGTGGTTTAACCTTTGTGATGTTTGCCCGTAACTTCATAGACCCAAAATACGATTCACAGACAAAGGAACGTCTGACCTCTAACATTAGTGGAGTCAAGGAACACTACAACAAGACTGATTCAATTGACTTTGAAAAGATTGCCAAGAAATTGATGGGCGCCGAAGATATAATCGGCCCTATCGTTGAAGCGCAACTTGCAAAGAAGTTGGCCGCGGATAAACGTGCCGCAACTCTTGCACAGAAGAAACTTAAGAAGATCAAAGTGCCAAAACACATTGCTGCTTCAGGTCCTGACGGTACGTTGTTCTTATGTGAGGGTGATAGTGCGATAGGTTATTTGCTCAAGGTTCGTAACCCCAAGACGGTAGGTGGTTTTCCTCTCCGTGGTGTTGTTATGAACACATGGAATATGAAACCTGCAGACGTGCTCAAGAATAAAGAGTTAAGTGAATTGGTCGCGGTTCTAGGTTTGAATATAAACGACCCTGACAGTATTGATGAGATGACGTATAAGAACATAGCCATACTTGCCGACGCCGACCATGATGGAAATCATATTGGCGGATTGCTGATTGCATTCTTTTATAAGTTCTGGCCTCGATTGTATGAAGAAAAACGAGTGCATCTAACTCGAACTCCAATTATGATATCGTCGCGTAAACAAGACGTATATTGGTATTACTCATATAAGGATGCCAAGGAATTCAAAGGTAGCGATGAAAGCAAAGGATTCTACCATCGATACATTAAGGGACTTGCTTCCTTAACCGAAGAAGAATATCATGCAATCATTAATGAGCCTGAATTCTCGACTATTGTAATTGATGACGACCATCAGTTTGAAATTATGTTTGGTGCCGAGGCATCATTACGAAAAGTGTGGTTAACCACATAACTGCTTACACTGAATGCTTCGAATGTGGTAAAGGGTTAACCTTGCTTCATGAAGCATTCGGTGTTATAACAACTAATTCTAACGATATATGAACTAAGTTGTTGACAGCGGTCATTGGCCGTGATATAATACATGTATAAATTAATTGAGAAGCCTATATTATGAAAATTGAATTGAACAGAAATGATCTTATCGCCTTAGTTAAAGGTTCCTTTGTACCATACGAGGCAATGGAATCTGAAACATTGCAATTAATGGGTTCATTCACTGGTGGCTTTAGTGACAGATGGAATTGGAATTATAGTGTACCTGATATGATCACTGACCAAGAATTGTGGGATACTTACAACATCTTATTAAGAGAAAAATAAATGACAGAATTATACAGTATAACCGACATTGCAAATAATGAGATGAAGGAGTTTGCAATGTACACCATCGAGAATCGAGCGATTCCAAGTGCTGTTGACGGGCTAAAACCTGTGCAGCGCTTCTATCTCTATTCATCGATTGTTAACTCCTCTAAGGAGTTTAAAAAGGTCTCTGCCATATCAGGTATCATATCTGATTACGGTTACAATCACGGCGAGACAAGTGCTGCCGGTGCGGGCCAATTGATGGCTGCGGATTGGAATAACAATATACGTCTTGTGGAAGGTCGTGGTTCATTCGGAACTCGACAGATACAGGCGGCAGGCGCAGCTCGCTACGTCTATACCCGCCTTCACGCGAACTTTGGTAAGTACATCAAGGACATTAACTTGTCTCCTGAGCATGACGACCCTGAACATATGCCGCCAAAATATTACATTCCGGTTATTCCACTTGTGTTATCAAATGGAGTTAAGGGTATTGCCACAGGTTTTGCAACAACTATATTGCCACGAGGTGAAGCGGATATAATCAAGGCATGTTCGGATTATGTTAAACGTGGAAAGATCGCGAAACGATTGCCGATCACTTTCCCTGACTTCAAGGGTACCACATCTTACGATGCTGTTGCAGATCGATTTCTGTCTCGGGGTTTATATGAACGTCCATCAAATACGAAGATTCTTATAACGGAAATTCCATACGGTTATGATCGCGAGACATATGTCAAAATACTCGACAAGCTTGAAGATGATAACAACATTGTTGACTATGAAGATCAATGTTCAACCAATGGTTTTCAATTTGAAATCAAGTTAAAGAACTCTGTTGCCAAGACTTTAAACACTGACGCAAAGATCGTCAAGATGTTTAAACTTGAGAAGACGTATGCCGAGAATCTTACCGTGATCGATGCCGAAGGTAATCTCAAGGAATACCATGACGAACGAGATTTGATTGCCGACTTTGTGAATTTCAAAATGGTCGTGCTCGATTCGCGAATAGCGAACAAACTGATTGAATGTAACGAAACCCTACGGTGGTTGGATATCAAACGTGAATTCATTGAAGCTGTGTTGGATGATAACATATCATTCAAGGGAAAGACGAAAGTCAAGGTTGTCGCTCAAATAAAGAATGAAACCGAAGCTAAAACCAATGAAGACTGTGATCGCCTATTACGTCTGAACATAATGACCCTGACGAAAGAAATGGTTGATGAACTTAAAAAACAGATTGCAAATGTGAAAATTGATGCGAAATATTGGAAAACTACCTCAGCTAAGGAACAGTTTCTCGGTGACTTAAAGTTCTGATCATATAAATAGTTGTTTGCACTTCATTTAAAAGGTAATAAGAGTGGCAGATGATAGAGATGTTATACATAGGCTGCAACAACTTGAGATACATGAGGAAAGAGCAACGGGTTTAATAAACACCCTTGAGCGAGCCGTAGATAGATTGGGGATACATTTAGAACAATTGAAAGATGAAGATATCTTGGATAGAATTAGGTATCTTGAAATCGAAATGGCGAATCAGAAACTTATAGGACAGGCCATCAAATGGCTCGGAGTCTCTATAGGGGGTACTGCGATATTGCTTTCAATTTCTTATTTCTTTGGATTAAAGGGTGTCTAATGTTTTCAATTATAGAAGTGGTAAGTGTAATTATAATGGTATTGTATTCGGTCGTGATGATCAATACAACCTTTTGTATGGATTTGGTTATGAGGAACTACCAAAAATACAAAAATACCTATTTTGATCGTCGTATCGAAAATGTCTTCTTTTGTGCATTTTCCAAGAAATCGACAATGAAGCTCACGATGGTGTTGCTCACGGTCATTTTAATTCAAGCGGTTTTATATATCATACTGCAAACCATAAACTTGAGTGGTGCTGATATTGGGGGACATAAACATGGGTCGGAGATGATTAACTATTTCTGGTTGATGTATGATTACCTAGGCGCGATGATGCTATTGGTTATGACCTTTTTTATCAGGACCTATTTTAGTTTAGCAAGGTTGGAGTACATGAGAAATGCATCATCAAGGATTAAAAGGAAAGAATGCTGAAGGGTTATATGAATTGAATTATTAACAAATGTTGTAATCCTACAGCATTCTTTAATAATTAATGAGAACAGAAAAGAAATGAGAACAACTATTGGTGCTTTCGCTTACATTGTATATGTCACGAACAGTAATTTAACCAGATTGATACAACCCATCACAAGCAAAATCAAGGCGCTAACTGAAAGATTCGTATGCCATCTAAGATATCGTAAGGCGCTACGTGAAGTTGAGAAGCTACCAGATAGTATTTTACGCGATATTGGAATATTGCATAGATCACAAATTGAATCACATTTAAAAGAATCTTTTAAATGTAAAATGAAGTAAGGCTTGGATCGAATCTAACGGTTACAAGGACGTTAACCGTTATTTGAGACGCCCATACAGATAAATGATGTAATAAGTATTGACAAATCGTACTAATTGTGATATAATGTATATACATTAACAAAATATGAACAGGAATAGGAATGCCAAAATTGAATCTAACGTTTAAATGGCGGATGCATAATGTCTTGAAATGGGCTAAATCTAAAAAGGGGTTTGTTGGTTGGGTACTGGTAATCCTTGCCGCGATTGCACTTGTATTAGCCTTATTGGCTGCCATACCATTACTGACTATATGGTCACTCAATTCCCTCTTTGGGTTGGGAATTGATGTGAATGGTTATACTTTAATGTCTGCCTTCTGGTTATTAGTCTTATTTGCTTCGAATGCGGTTAGGGGGAACAAATGAAAATAGGAATCGTCGGAAAGGGGTTTGTCGGTGGTAGTGTTGCACACGGCTTCAATAAAGATGTGGAACAGATCATTGTCGACCCTCGCTACACAAAAACCACTCTTGCTGAGTGCGTCGAACAAAACCCCACACTCATCTTCATTTGTTTACCCACACCTGAATCTGACTTTGGTGCAGTCGATGTTTCCATAATCGATAAGGTCTTGGTTGACATTGATGCAATGGGATATGATGGCATCGTAGTAATCAAAAGCACAATTACACCAGATTATCTTGGAAAATTCCTTGTTGATCACTCATTGCGGATTGTATATAATCCTGAATTTCTCACAGAAGCAAATGCTCATGATGATTTCTGTAATCCCCCAATGCAAGTTCTGGGTGGTCAGTTAGACGATTGTGATATTGTCGATAAAGCATATCTGACCAATTCAAGTGTGAATGAATGCATGGTTTACAAAGTCGATATTGCAACAGCAAGTCTCATCAAGTACACCTTGAACAGTTGGTTAGCAACGAAGGTGATCTTCATGAATGAGTTGTTCGAACTCCATAAGGAAACTCAAACCAATTCAAGTTGGGAACAATTCACAACCATGCTTACTAGCGATAAGCGAATGGGTAATTCACATATGAAAGTCCCAGGACCGGATGGTTCTTTAGGATTTGGTGGCCATTGTTTTCCCAAGGATACGGCGGCATTTCTCGCTTATTCTGATAGCATGGGGGTGGATATGGGGCTACTTGAATACGCGGTTTATAAGAACGCTATTATAAGAGATTTATAAAATGAGTGAACTTCGCGAAAACAAAATATGTGAATGTGATTGTCATAAAGACGGCAATCACATAATGCATATGATGGAGTGCTGTGAATTATGTCACACAAAGTATATCTCTAAATCCGGTGTAGTTGACATTGAAAGTTGGTCAATCGCGTTTAAGAAGATCTATATGTATAAGCCAATAATCTCTGAAACTAATCAGGGTACGTTTGTTTGGCTAAGTTCGTAAATAAGTTTAATAGCAATGTTAGTGTAGTGGTAACACGTCAGTCTCCAAAGCTGAAAACTGGGGTTCGATTCCCTAGCTTGCGGTCAATTAATGTAATGATAATATAGGTAATTAGTGATGAATCAGATGAATCAGAAAGAAAGAAGTTTTAAAAATGGTCATAAGATCATGGTCGGTGAGACTGAATATCGAGGCCGTAACCCTGAACGAGGCCATAACCCTGAATACACAATGGAAGGTCTCAGAACCAAAGGTATTCCTTGGGTTCGTGGTTCGTGTGACATCAAAGAAATGGTTTTAAATCAAGAGAAATAGTTTTAAATCATTGTATGAAGTAGAAAATAGGTCGGTAGACGCGGGTTCGAATCCCGCCATCTCCACCATAAGCACTTTTGCTGTCGAGCTAACCCAATATAGACACAACGTTATGTCTTTGGGCTGAAGTCATCGGGGATAGATGATAAAAGTGTTTTTGATGGGGATGACTTGGAATCGATATCGTCCCGAAGATAAACTGACAATGCGTGGTTATTCACGTTAAAAGATAAGAAAAATATAAACGCAAATGACAACGTTTACATGATGGCGGCTTAGGCTCCATCTGAGGTTGGTCACGCCTTATTACCCAAGGTGACCTTATTATAAATAATAGAACAACCTCGAGTTATCTATGGAATATAAAGACATAATAGAATTGTTAGTCAAGAAGCCAATGGTGGTGTTTGTTATATTATCAGCCCTTTTCGGGTATGGATATTATGAACAGAATCAGGAACTACAGACAATGAGTGTCGAAATTGGCGGCCTTCGCGTCGAACAAACCAAAATGCATGAAATCATCCAATTGAAGATCGAACTGGCCGAACTCTCGTGCCCTATCCTAGGAAAATACTAATGTACTACTTGATAAGCAACGGCGTAGCTATCGCCCAATTCTATTCCCTTCAAGCATGCCAAGCTGCTGCCTCTGCTTACCAATACTGCATTTGGCAATAATGTATCATATAGCACACTCCAAGCATAACTGAGTACGCTGCATACTTCATGGGTCGTGGGTAATCACCCTGCTCTATTCAAGCTAATCAAAACTCCCGTATATAACTAAAAGTTATATCGATATACAAACTAATTCTATAATAACTGAAAATAGTTGTTGACATATCATGGGTACCCATGATATAATACATGTATAAATTAATTGAGAAGCCTACATTATGAAAACATCAACTACAGTCAAATACGCCATTTATGATGCAAATGACAATGGTCGTGCTATTGGCGGTGCAATTGGGTTCAGTCAAATTACACCTACAGGTGATCGGTTCGCTGATTCGCGTGCCGCGATTCTCGAATTCACTGATAAGGACGTAAATTGGAAAACCTCGTTATTGATCACCGACGAAAGCATCGCTTCTAAAATCGAACGACTCGAAGCGGAACTGGAACTCTGGAACACAGGCCGCGATCTTGATACAACACCAACATCTGGTGTGTTACCCGACGACAGCCTTGAAGTCGAAATGTTAATTGAAATGGGACGATAATTATGAATTATAAAGAAGATTTAAGATACAGTGGAATTGAAGTTGGAACCATCATCAAAGCGATGGATTTTCGCTCTATGCTCGCCGAGGGTTATCCTGATCAATTCGTCATTGGCGAGATCAAAGAGACTATATTCGATCATGGAACATGGTTTTATGTCATTGATTGTCAAGAAGACACTGCTAACTCTCGTGTTGGTGGGGAAGTTTATGTCCCATTGGAGATGATGCTTGACTTCGATAACCGTGTGACGGTGGTATAATATGTTTTCAATCGCATTATCTATCATGCTGACCTCGGTGTTGTTCATCGGATTATCAATATTCGTAATTATAATCCGGGACGCCATGACTGACGTCGTCCCGGAGAGTTGGTTTGATACATTCATCATATGGTTATTTTTGTTATCCATCGCAACAGGGCTAACTAGCACAATTTATTGGATATGGAGTAATTAATTGAGAAGCCTAGAGAAGCCTATATTATGACCAGAAAAACCAAAACCTTCAATGGTCGTGTGAGTGTCGTAGAATGGAACTAGATACCAATTATAGCAGTGTCAAAATCTGTCCAACTACTGGGGAATGGTTAAACCAAGATGAATGGCATTCATCTGAAGGCGTCTGTCCTCGTTGCGGCGATAAGGCCAATAGCACCTTTACCCATCATACTAAATTGGTAGGACTATGGAACAGACCATCAGTATGGGAATGGATAAAGGGCGAAAGACAGGAATTCATCGAAACGCCGCGTATAACTAAAAGTTCTAACGATATATGAACTAATTCTGAAATAGTTGTTGACATACCACGATAACCGTGATATAATACATGTATAAATTAATTGAGAAGCCTATATTATGACCAGAAAAACCAAAACCTTCAATGTCCAAGCTCTTAAAGATTCGATCAACCACAGCTTGGTTCACGGCATGGATGATCAAGTTGAAATGCGCCGCGGTCAATGTGCCGCTCTTGAATTTGTTCTACATGAATCTGGTAATTATTCTGGCTTCAATTACCTCGACGCCAAGTCGATGGAATCATCTCGTTTCGGCACAACTGTCGGAGTTCATGAGTTCAATGATGCGGTTGGTCGTTGGAACTTTGAGAACACTGACGACACTCGACGTTATTACTACTAGGATTATATTATGCGTAATATAATCACATATGCCGAGCAACCAAATAACTATTATATTATGAAAAATTTAGTCACATATGACAATCAACCAAATAACTTCGCACTGCATTGGGATATGGCTGCTTGTTACTCCGATGGTCAATTCGCCTTCTGGGACAAGTTCCTCGATGCCCAGGCCATGGAATACCTCGCGCCTGATTTGTCTTTAAAATACAACAACGTTTTTGAAATGGTGAAAGATAATGGGTAAATTACAAGATCGCTACGACATTTATGTCTCGCAAATGCAGTCACTTGGCCTTGATTACAAGACATTTGATGATTGGTTAAACTCTTAGGATTATATTATGAATACAGTATTAGAACAGATTGAAAAGTTTAAGGGAACCCTCCAGAAATTCACCGATGACTACATGGATTCGATGGAATACTCTTTGAAGGTTGATATTGGTATCAAGATTGGCAAGAAATATGCCAAGGTTATCAAGTCAGAGAACGGTAAGTCCGGTTCGGTTCACTCCTTCATCAACCTTGAGAATGGTGACATTCTTAAAGCGGCTTCATGGGCTGCGCCTGCCAAGGGTGTTCGTGGAAATATCTTTGATGTGAACGAAGGTGCTTGTACTGCGTGGAACGTATACGGGGCTAATTACCGATGAATCCATTTGTTGATGCATTGATCGCGAACCGAGGTCGAATCACCAAGGGTTATCTTGGGTTTTCGAACCTTCACGATCACTCTGCTCCTATGTCTGTTGTTGCTCGATGGTATAGTGATACAGGTGTTAAGAGCCAATACGCTCAGGAGTTTGAGCCTGTGCAGATGTTAATGGTAGACGCCACCCTCGAAGTGGAAATATTGATCAATAAAATCAATGAATACCAACGGGATATACCCAAACGTGATTGAGATTGTTCAGTCGATATATGAGACAGTTGGAGTTGCAATCTTAGTCGTTATCTCTCTTGTTGTGGTGTATTACCTCGCCATCGTCGCAGTTAAACTGTTAGAGATCGTTGTAGTGATTGCAATTTCAGTGGGAATTTTGTATTGGATTCAATGTCGAGATCTCGACACCATATACTTAAAGATTATATCGATATATGAACTAATTCTATCAAAACTGTAAATAGTTGTTGACATGGCGTGGTCCCCGTGATATAATACATGTATAAATTAATTGAGAAGCCTAATCATGCCAAATCGCAGAACTAGAATTGTTGTTGAAATGAACGAAAAAATCCGAATGGGCGCGCATTCTTTTGAATTCGAAGTCGTTCCTAATGGCCCCGAGCTTAGAATTCGTGCGATTGTTTACAACTTGAATGCTGAACGAAACATCGTCGGCATCAAAGACATCTTCGAGTCGAACCTTAAATGGGTTCAAGATCGAATGGATATGTGGTATGGCCAATTCATCAAAATCAATACAGGAATTTAATATTATGAGTAAATCATTTACCATTGCAAAAACCAATTCACGAAATAGTTCATCTAATGAGTTCACCGGAACGATAGATGAACTCACCAATATGTTCAGTTATACATTAGATTGTGGTCGCAGCTGGCAACACGAACAAGGTAATGTCAAGATTAATACCAATCCTCGTGGTATCAAGTCGCTTATTAAGAATCTAAATAACTCAATAAACAATTCCGCCGCAAACGGGTGGTCTAATTATTCTTATGTAGAGGTGATCTAATTATGATTAGAATAGTTGTGATTAGAATAATTGTAGGAGTAATACTCCTTTTAGCCGCGTCAGGTGTCAAAGAGGATGTTGATCTTTGGGTTATGATTGCGATGGGCCTTGCAGGTGCGGTATTTGTGCTTTGGGGTTATATTAGTAACTACCTAAAGGGTGAACTCAATGACTATTAGTCGAATGGAAATGATCGCTGCCGCTGTGACGAAGGTTCAGTCCGGTGATGAATTTAAAACGAAGATGCAGAAAAAGTCATTCAAAGCTCGAGTCAAAGTGCTTGTGGCGCAGAAACGCCTTGCCAAGGAATTTGATGCTGAAATGGACCGCCTCAATGAAAACTACAATGTTTGGACTGACGGTCCTCAATATCTTGAAAAACATTATGGTGGCATGGTAGAAGACGCCGCTAAAGGAGATGAGTGGAACTAATGCGAATTACAACTAAAGTGCGTAAAGACGCAACTGAAGCCGTCACATTCCAACACGGCCGGATTTATGTGGAAAAAGAACTGGACAAAAACTTCATAGGTATAGAAGGACTTGATATTAGCAATCCCTATTTATGTGTCCTTGGTACCTTTGCTACTTCCGTTTATTTGGTTGAAATGGTCACGGGTAAATTGAAATACTCAGCCAATTCCAATGACGGGATTAGACTTACACATCGATCTGATTGGGTTGATGCTACAGATTCGTTTGTTTTACAGGAAGTTTCATCATGAAACAAATCACCGTGAACACTTATTGGGCCAAGATTTACATTTCTGGTCAAATTGTACACATAGAAAATGCCGTACGGGAATATTGCTTGTCGGGTTTGTGTGTGACTGTTACGCCGACCAACTACATCTACGCACAAGGTGAGGAATCTGGTGCTGAAATCGGTTTAATAAACTACCCAAGATTCCCTGCCACAAACGCAGAAATCGATCTTAAGGCGCAGAACTTGGCTGAATTGTTAATGGAAAGATGTCACCAAGGAAGTTATACCATTATGACTCCGACCAAAACGACTTTTTATAGTCGAAGGGATTACGATTAATATGATCACACTTGAAGAGCATCTTAGACTTCATAATGGCGAACCTATCGTAGAAGTAAAGAAATATTTCGTTGCTAGTCGTCAGACACATTTTGAATACTTTACCGAGTCAAATGAAGCGTGGTGTACTCACGGTAGTTGGGGTGGTAAGTTAAAAGATTTAGGCATTGTAAGAAACTTTGATAAAATGATAGATGAAACCCATTACAGTGTTGTGGGTGTCGAGGTTGGAACGATTGAATGGACCGATGCGGGTTCTTATTACACAGCTGAAAAGGAAGGATTAATAGATTTATGAGCAACTATTATAGTTACGGACGTTGTACCAAAAATGAAAAAGGCCTTGTCGAAGTGACTATGGAATATAACAATGGCTTTTGGGCTGATGTATTCAGCCAGATCAGAGTCAAGGAGACTTGGGTTGATTTGCATTATGCATGGCAAAATAAAGAAACTGGTGATCTTGCATCAACTGATAAGAGTATAGAAATATCAGAGATTATTGAAATGATGGACGATGCAAGAATAGAGTCATATCGCTAATGATAAATGGTAATCAATTCATGAGAATAGCACTGGAAGTCTCCAAGGCGTCTCACTGTGTCTCGGTTCAAGTCGGAGCGATCATCGTCAAAGATCATCGTATCATATCGACCGGATATAATGGAACACCTCAAGGATATCTCAACTGTGACGACTTACACTGTGAGAGCGGCCCAGAACACTCAGCCTGGAGCGCCGATCATGAGATTCATGCGGAAATGAATGCTGTCATATTCGCCGCCAAGGCAGGAATATCGATTGACAATGGCACGATGTATACGACATTATCCCCCTGTAGACAGTGCCTGAAGCACTTGAGACAGTCAGGCATCATCGATGTATACTATGCCGATAGGTATAGTAAGACGACAGACGAGCAACACCGTCTTGACCGCGTATTCTCAATCGAATTGGGTATTGGCCTGAGATGCCTCCCATTAACTAATTTAATACCCCTATCAAATCTTTCGTGATAATAGTTGTTGACATACCACGATAGCCGTGATATAATACATGTATAAATTGATTAGGAAACGAGATGAGTGAAGCAACGAAGGTTATCGCAGGTGATGGTCATTACAGAATGGCACTGACAGGCTTAATGTCTCAGGCCAAGGCACATGGTCTTGATACGACCGACCCTAAAATTCACGCTTTCATCCTACATCAAGCAGAGGTGAAAGGTCAGATGTTCGCGACCGAAGCACAACTTTACTCTTGGGGGGAAACTGATGTTTAATAATTTAGAACCTAGTTATGGAATGCAGAAAGGCTCAATAACCATCTTTATGGCGGTTGATAAGTGTGGCAAAAGTTTAGTTAGTGATTCACTTATCGATTTTGAGGCATGGGCAGATATTGAAGGCCTTGCTGATGATACGATACCTTGGTTGGATTTGGCAGGCGTTTGGTTTGCAAATCCTCATTATATTGGCACACCTGTGCTACACCCCGATTTAAAACTTTAAAGAGAATATAGATTATGAAAACAAAATTAGCGTTAGTATTACTTGCAGTTCTTGCTACCGGTTGTAGCGGTGATGGAATGTTTACAACCCCAAGCACTGGCGATCTGATGGTACCCGATGCAACATATGAACTTGATACGTGGGGCTTTAACTCCGAATTGTATGAGTTCACTCCGAAAACCGCGCCAAATATGACTTGCATTATGTTTATGTTAGACAATGGCAAGGCGATGGGACTTCAGTGTTTCCCAAAGGTCAAGTAATATGATACCATTATTCAAAGTATCCGCTACAATGTTGGTCAACCCAAGTAATGTGTGTTCGGTCCGATCGATTCATAGAAGCGATAAAGCTAAGGTTCGAACCGAACACACAATCATCTGGAATATGATTAATGGTGGTGATTACACGTTTACATGTAAATCAAGAGACGAAGCACACAAGTTATTAACTGATTATGAAAACCATGTCTATAGACATGTACGCATTGGAAGACCCCAAATAGGAACTTTTTAGTAACTCATATGAAAATTAACATAGGACCTTATAGGGAATGGATAGGACCATATCAGATTGCGGAAATACTATGCTTCTGGGTTGACCCTATTAAAGATGAATATGGAATTGACTGTAAACCAGATTGGGTTAGTGACTTTGGTGATTTTCTGTCGAATACTTGGGTATCAGGCGCCTGTCAATGGGTTGAAGATCAGAAGAAACGTAAGGTCAAGATTCGAATTGATAACTACGATACATGGAGTATGGATTCTACATTAGCAATGATTATTCTGCCTATGTTGATGAATTTGCGGGTAACTAAGCGCGGATATCCTGCTGAATTCTGTCACGAATACGAGACGTATCCTACCGAAGCACAAATGTCATTTGATGTAGAAGGATTCGAAATTGATGAGGATGCAGGCGCCGCTAAATGGGATGAAGTATTAGACGAAATGATCTGGGCTTTTGAACAAGTCAATGTTGATTGGGAAGAGCAATATTATAGCGGTGAAATTGACCATAAATGGATTGCTGTCGACCGCGATGATGATTGTATGGAATTGACTAATGGGGCCAAGCATACGTTTGAAATAGACATGGATGGAATGCGAAAGCACCAAGAACGTATGTCGAATGCCTTTGAAAATTTCGGAAAGTATTACCAGAGCTTGTGGGATTAATATGAAAAGAACACCGATGACTCCGTATAAGCCGATCAAACGACTCGGGCCCATTATGAACGCCCTGGCTTTGATAGTCGCGGCTATCATATTTATAGTAATATTACCCTTGTTTGTCATATGTATGGCGACACAAGATTTTTTAACCAAGAGGAAGTAGAAAATGTTAAGATTGTTTAAAGTAGGAAAGGACTTTTTTGAAAGTAAAGTCGAGGCGAAGGAATATCGCCAAAAGGGCCAAGTGGTCGAGAAGGGTCCTGACCACATGGGTAACCATGGTTCGAAGGGCCGAAAGGCGCGTGCCGAGGGTCGTAGTGGTACTTAGAACATATTTTCCAAAAGAGTCGCGCAAAAACAGTGCGCCTGGCTATATCGGAATCGGTGGGAACATGGTATTAGTTCCTGCCGGATATCTCACGCTTGAATCTGAATACACTAAAAATGAAATGGATTTATTCGATACTGCATTTTATGAAGGCACCAACCAAGAACTTGAAGAGGCACGAATAGCTGTTCTTGATAAACGGGTTGAATTCTATGATCGATACAGCAATAGTTTATTATAAATAGAACTATATTTACTTCATCACATGGGATAGCATGAAATCATTTAAAGTATTAAGAGTATCAATCAACGAAGCCAAAACTTCCTATGCATTATATCACGACACAATGAGTGCGGCATTCGTTGAAGTCGAGAATGAACTTGCCAAGAAAGGAATGGCGATTGAAGCGGAATCACGTTGGTCCGATGTTGCAACAGGTCCTGCAAAGCCAGGGCGTGGAAAGACTAATCGTTATAACCTTGCTCTTACTGATAAGAGTGGTAAGAATATCAAGAAACGAGTTCAGGTTCAAATTTACAATCGCGAATCCGCAACAAAAACATTCGAACTAAACATGTACGTGGGATAAAGATATGAAAACAGTTAAAGAATTAGCAGATGTATACGTGACCGAAGTATTGGGAGTCAATAAAGACACGAGCCTGGTCGCGGGTGATGGACGAGTAGAATGGGGTCAGCCTGGTTGGAGTAAAGACGATCAGGAAAGATTTGACAAGTCTGTTGCCATAATGAAGAAGCTTAAATCTAAACTCACCACATTAGAAAAGGATAAACTTAACGCAGTCATTAAAGCGAAGGGTACTCAAAGTATGTTAGCTAACACTCGTTCAGACCCTATCATACACAGTTTATATAGATTTGTTTGATGAAATCATTTAAGAGTCACTTCGTTGAACAACAAGAGCTTCAAGAGAAACTACTCCTTATCAATAATGGAGCACGTTACGGTCAAATCGTGATTCTTGCTGGTGGTGCCGGTTCCGGTAAGGGATTCGCCGCTGCAAACTTCATTAACTCTCAGGACTACAAGGTTCGTGATGTTGATGAATGGAAATTGGCGTTTATCAAAATAGATAAGCTGAAGAAGAAGTATCCT
>TARA_R110000851_G_scaffold141202_1_pt1 | contig 18729 bp, 40 predicted proteins | sample TARA_R110000851 | Tara Oceans TARA_R110000851 (sample SAMEA4397627) | marine metagenome | biome: Polar Biome; feature: [DCM] deep chlorophyll maximum layer (ENVO:01000326); material: water (ENVO:00002006), including particulate matter (ENVO:01000060) such as... | depth 17 m
AAACGAAACCCCAAACTTCATTCATCGTTAAATTTTCAAATAACTTTGTTTTTTTAATTACCTTTTGTTCGTCATAATCTTCACCACGTTCACGGCAAAGAATCGCCATTTGTTCTGCTATAACTCCAAATTTTCCTGCCTCATCTTTTTCAGCTAACATATCCAATTGAGCCGCTTCAATAAAATCTCCAAAAGTTGAAGTTCGCATTTCTGCAACAGGATAAAAATATGTTTTCTTATTATATTCAAATGAACGTTTAGAACCTTCATCAATAGCCATTTCTTCAACATTGCCATTTAAAAAATTAGTCATTAATGTTAATGTGTTAGACATTTCTTTAGCATCAACTTTATTTATAATTGATTCTTCAATGCCTGTTAATTTAGAAAATAGTTTTCTGTTTAATTTTATATTGTGCAATCCTCTCTGTGTATCTAAAACTTTATTTTCCGCTTCGGATCTTATTGAAGCATCTTCATCAGGTTCCACAAATGAATCACTTTTGATAATAGAATAAATTTTTGAATAATCTTTTAATTTTATTTCATTCCATTCACTTGGTAATTGACAATCAATATCTCCGACTTTTAAATTTATCATTTATTCGTTTTATATAATCACAAAAGTAAAACTTAGTTTTATTTCATTTTCGCAATTAAAGGTTAACCAAAATACAATATCTTAGTTTTATTCAATTCAAAATATATTCTCATAATTAAGGCATCTGCAATATCAGGTGAATGTCCTAGTAATTGTTTGATTTTTTCCTTTGGTGTAATCGACAATTTATTATCCTTATCAACATCATATTGCTTTACCATTTCAAACTCCATTATAATTTTTTGTCTTATTGAAGAATTATTTATATTAATATAAATTTGGCCGTTCATTACCTTTTGCGCGAATTTATAATAACATTGTGTTTTTAGATTCCTGTAATTTTCATTGTTAAATGGTCGTGCATTATTTACAAATGATTTACAACCTTTTAAAATATCAACGAATCCACCTCCTACACCATCAGAATCCGCCACAATGTTTGAACGTTGAACATTATTTTTAACAGCCATTTCATCAACTAAATTTGCAAGTTCATCAATTGAATTTTTATCTAATGTTTTAATTTGTTCAACTCGAAAATCATTCCATAAACAAATCACCGATTTATCGCGTCCATATCGGGCCACATCCACCGAAATATATTTTGTTCCTGCACCTGAAACAAATTCATTTGTAAACATATCGTTTAAAGCATCTATTGAAAATAATTGTGTATCCTCATCGCTGTATTCCCAATCTCCAAACAATAAACGCTTTTGATTCAATACATCTAATTGTTGAAGTTGTTTAATATAGTGTTTTGAAATATTAGGATTATCTGTTACTAAGGATTGAACAAACTTTTTATTTTCAGGTAATTCATTGTTTTTAAATGGCTTGTAAAACTCTGTGTAAATCCAACCTTTTGACGGATTGCACGTCATCAAAAGTTTAGGTATTAATCCATGTTCGTCCAAATTGTATCTCATACGTGATTGAATCACATTAAATGCCATTGTTGTTATTTCTGTTGCTTCGTCTATAAATGCGCCTGTAATCTCCATGGATCCAAGTGAATCAAAATTTGGATCCGACGGATAATGAAATAAATCTTTTAATAAAATTTCGCTTTGCGTTTGGTGTATTGTAATTAATGATTTGGTTTCGTGATAGGTAAAATCCACATTTGCCTTTAATCCTTGCATTGAACAAACTTCAAAGAATGAACGTAATGTTGTTTCTTTTAAATTCTTTAATCTTGAACGTCCCATTACATAACGTGTATTAGGATATTTCAAACATTGTTTTAAGATCCAATACGCGCCCAACATTGATTTTCCACCACCTGCTCCACCTCCATACAATACAACGTTTGTTTTTGTATCTTCTAAAAAGTCAATTGCTGTCGTTTGTTTTATTGACAAATTCATCTGTGGCGTATGTTTTAGTTTCATTCCAATTAATTGACAAAGCGACTTCGCCGGTAATTTCTTGACGTTCTACATATCCGCGCGACTTTCCTTTACACTTCAAATAAAATAAAATTGTTGGAACATTACCATCTTTAATCAACTTCCACATTTCGGATTCACATATATCAATTGCAATTTCTTGAATGTCATCAACAGCTAATTTAAAATCGTCATCGCTTTTATAATATCTGTAAAATGTAGAACGTGAACATTTACCAAAATGACAGGCTAAAGTAATATTTCCCATGTTCTGCTCCATGTGTTGAAGTAAAACGTCTTTTGTAATCTCGGTGCGCTTTTGTTCCTTTTTTTTAGATTGTGCCATTTCGTTCTAATTTATTTTTTTCAAATGTTAACCAAACTTTTTTATCTGCTATCATAAAATATTTTTCTTCTAATACATGATAATTAAAATCGTCCTTCACTTTTGATTTTTTTGTGTGTTCAAATACAATTTTTGAAACTTCACGAATAATTTTCATTTTAGCCATATCGACAAAAATACAATTAAAACTTTATAAAATAAAAATATCTTTTAATCTATATTATATCCTTCATGGTTAAAACCTCCTAATGAACTTATTGGAACGTTCAACGCTTCTACAATAGCAAATTCAAATATTTTAGATTTATTATCATATCCTAAAACTTCACTCCAATTTTCACATAATTGCTCCCACATTTCAAAAGTTTCTTTTGTTACTTTCAATGTAACTACTTTATCAAATTTATCATTTGTTGAATCAATTGTTTTGTCATTATCTAAATATGAATTTAGTGATTCGTATTTTTTAAAATCTTCCTTTGATTTATATTTATCATATTCTTCACTCATTACGATTTATTTTAAATAAAGAATGGGCGGCAACCACGCCACCCATTCACCCAAAAAAACTAATTTCCGTTAAAACAAACAAAACGGAAATCAATTATAAAAATATAAAAATACAAAGATTAATTTAATGATGCTTTTTTACTTGCATCAAACTTTGCTAAATTTTCATCATTCTGTTTTTTTAATTCATTTTGCACTTTGCCCATTTTAGCAAATAATCCATTTAATCTGTATTGCCTCGCCATTTCAATTTTAATTAAAGTAGTGCCTAAATTTTCTTTATGCTTATTGTTAAATGTAATAAGCATTTTTTCACATCCTTCCATTTGTTCGGCTGTTCGGCTACTCCATATTGAACGCATTATTGAAATCATTTCATCGGGTATTGATATTTTTTCTTTTTTCATTTTGTTTTTTTCTTTTTTAATTTTTTGATTTGTAGATCCGTAAATTTTTTATCTGTCAATAATTTATTTTCCGCTTCGGATTGTAATAAGATATCCGCACATCTATTTAATGTGTTCATGTCAAATTGTTGTTCACCTATATCCGCTAATTCCATCAATTCAAATACCTGTTCATTTTGGTTTTTTATAATTTCACCTCTTAGAAGTTCAACAATATTTTTATTTTCATCGCCTGTTACATTATGTTTTTTAGCCATCATTAAAATCCATTTATGAAACGCCGTTAATTCTAGTAATAGAAAATCGCAATGCTCCATGCATCCTGAACAGGTATCTGAATCAATATAAATTTTGCATGAACAACAATTTGATATTATATTATTTCTGTATTCTGTATTTATTATTTCCATGATTAGTTAAATGTTATAAGTATTTTTTTTGTATCAAAATCAATCATCATTTCACTAATTAAAATTTGTTCTGAATCTTCATCAATATTAAATTCTGTATTTAATTCAAAATCTTTTATTAATTTAGTTAATTCTAAATCGTGCGAAATCGTTTCAATATTTTCATCATTTCCTTTTAGACATTCTATATATACTCCAAAGGAAATTTTTGTTGCGTATGCTCCATAACTTTTTATTCCCCACTCTCTTACTTCATAATCAAAATGCCATTCTATAAGGGCACGTTCATTTATTGTTTCAATTTCTACAAAATCAATTTTTAAAGTTTCTTTTAAATAGTTTTCGAAACCATATAATTCAAAATCAATCTCATGTTTTTGTGTATCTGTTATAAATTTCATTTGAATAGATTTTTTATTTTGTAGTTTGTTTTTTTTAGCCATCTTTTAATCCTGCTTTTTATTGTTCGTTTAATGTATTCGGATCCATGAATTTGAATTTGATTTAATACAAAATCTTTAATGTGTAAATGTCCTTCATTTTCAATCCATTCACTAAAACTTTCTGAATAATATTCTGTGTAATGTGATTCCGTTCCATAATCGTAATTATCTGTGAAATATAATAGTTGTTCGTTTTCAATAATTGCATCTTTGAAAGAATCGAAATAAGACGTTTTAAGAAACTTAATTTCATCTTCGAACCATTCACACCAATAAACAACTAAAACCTCATCACGTTGTTTAAAATAGAAAATAGAACATGATTCATCTTCAATTGTTGTTTCAATTTCTATTGTATCGGATCCGTCATTGCTTTCGCATAATTCTTTAAACTCTGTTTTGTTTTTCATTGTGGTTGTTTTTTGGGTTTTTGTTTTTAATGGATAACGATTAATCCATTTGCAAAACTTTGTTTGTGCCATGTGCATACACATATTCCTTTTGCATTTCTAATGACAAAATCTTTATTTATTTTTTTTGATGTTAATGCATCAGGACATAATTCTTTGATTTGCTTAATTGTTGCCTTTCCGAATGTTCTTTGTGTGGTTGTTACTTGTAGCATAATGTTTGTTTTTGTTTGTTTGATATATCAAAGATACAACAAAGTTTTATTAAAACAATCTTTTTTTCACTTTATTTTAAAGTATTTTTTACCTCCCATGTATAAAGGCCTTTCATAATATCTACAACCATTAATTCATTATCAGTAATTAAACGTTGTTCGCCAAAACGCATAGAAAAAAAATTATTTGAATACTCAATAAAAACAACACCTGATTTTGTATCTGTTATACAAACGGCGCCATGTTGTTTTACTAATGTAATATCGTCAACAGCATACTGCCATGCCTTGGCGTTTAATTCAAAATGATCCGCATGAATAGTTTTTGATTTATTTATTTCTTGTAATTTATTATTTGCTTTTTCAAACGTATTGTATTTTTTGGATATTTTATCTCCGTTGTATGAAACAACTTGAAAATGATTTTCTATTTGTTCAACTTTGTTCATTATATTTTTTTGTTTAATGATTGAATAAAATCCTCCTGTTGCAAAATTACTAAGGCAAGTGAAAATTTGTCCATTTTCAAAAGTGTTCTAATTTTAGTTTGTTTCTCAAAAGTATAATTTGAAAGGTTTGGTTCTGAATTTTCCATAATTGTTTATTAGGTTTTTTTAGGTTTTAAAAACGTGCGACTGAAAATCGGCCGCACGTATCTTTATTTTTATGCAATTGTGTAACTACACATTAATAAAGTAATTAATTCAATTTCGGATCCATTGACCAATAAATGATCCGTAAATCCATTATATCCGGTTGATGTGAAACAAGAAAATAAATTATTTTCAAATGTTAAATGAATTGTCCCATGCTCTGTATTACATATTGACATTGCGCCCTCACGTCTTAGTAAATTAACATCTTCAATTGCATATAATTTTAATGCGTCTATTGTAGAAATAACTTCTTTTGAAACTTGGTTTTTAAATTCGATATTCATAATGGTTGTTTTTTTGGGGTTAAAAAATGAAAGGTGGGTGTTTGCCTCTTAATGTGGAATTACATACACAATGAAAACCTATACCTTTAATTCTTTTATTTTGATTCTTGTATTTCTTGACCTGCGTTTATCATTGCGTCCATTTGTTGTGTTGTGTATTTGGTTCCAAAACACATTGTATTTGCACCATCACCAAATTTTATATAATCATCAAAGAAATTAAGACAATTAGTCTTTCCATATTTGTTAATTGCTCTTGTTGTATTTCTGCTAAATGTTAAATTATTCATAATGTTTGTTTTTTTGTGGTTGATTACACTCCAAAGATACAACAAACTTTTAATAAATCAATCTTTTTTTTAGTTTATTTTACTTTTATTTTTCATTTTCTCTGTAAAGGCCTGTTTTCATTGTATCCGTTTGATTTAAATATTTAAAAATTTCTTCAATTGTATTATCAAATCCTTTAGAAACACACGCATAATAACCTAAATCATTTAAATTTTTGATCCATTCCTTTTGTTCTTTGGTCGCATATCCTTTTTTATCTGCTTTCAATTCAATAAACATTCCGTGATATTTAGGTGTAGGGTGAAAAATTCCAAGATCCGGAAAACCTTTTACATATCCTGATGCTTTCATTTTTTTCGCAATGCTTAAACTCGTCCTCATGCCTCCGGCACTTGCACAATAAAGAATATTAGGAAAATTATATTTAATCCAATTCACAACTGCAATCTGAACTTTTAACTCATTCTGTGCCATATCACAATTTTATTAATTCTTTTAGATTAACATTTGATTCATTCATTTTTACAAATGCATCTTTTATTAATTCCATTTCAAAATTGGTTTCATCGTCTAAATTAAATTTTTCGTTCATTGCTTTGCGTATGGATCCTTTTTTTAATTTTTCTTTTTTGCGCTCAATTTCTTTTTTGATAATCTCAATTTTTAAAATATCACTTTCAATTAAATCATATTTATTTAATTCTTTGTAAATAATTCCACCGAAATTTTGAACGTTAAAAAAACCTGTATTACAAAACTTCTCAAATGGTCGAATTAAATTCTTATTTATAAAATCTTTGTGCAATCGTTTTTTCTCTGCTTCGGTAATTTTTGGTGTTTCATACTCTGCTTCTATAATTGTTTTTTGCTTCATAGATTTTGGTTTTGATTTTCCCCATTGTTCATTTCCAAACTTTCTAGTTTTTGCAACTTCCTTTTTTGCCCAATTTAAAAAATGTGTTTTTGTTTCCTTCGCACTTTTAAATGCATCGTCTTTTAAATTCTGTTCGTCAACAAATTGTTTTAATAGTTGATCCGTGAAATATGGATCCAACAATAAATATCTTGAACAATGTTCTAACCATTCACGCTCCTTTTTTAAATCTTCTACATTTATACATGAAGCGCCATTTAAAATATTATTTACTTTGGTATTTAAAAATGGATCCGAAGATAATTTTGTTTGTTCATCTTTTAAAATCACATCAACTTTTTGTATATATTTTTTTTCTTTTTTAATTGGTTTATTCTCTGTATTATTCTCTGTATTATTATGTTTTAAATTTTCTTGTATCCTGCCTTTAAATTTATTTATAGGCTGTGTTTCATTTTTTTTAAATACTGCCTTTAAAATTCTTGTGCGGCCGTCGAAAGATATTTGTTCTATAAATCCTAATTCTTTTAACTTAGAAACAGATGTTGAAATTGTTGTTTTTGTTACTCCTAAAAATTCAGCAAAATAATCATTTGATGCAAAACACCCCCTTTCATTATCTAAAGAAAGTATTTCAATAACTAAAATTTTATCCGTCCAACTTAAATTTTTATCTAAATAAATCTCTCTCGGGATCCATATTCCTAAAAATTGGCGCTTGTCGTTTGTTTGTTTTTTTTCCATGAATCAAAAATAATTAATTAAAATATATCGTCAAAACTTTTCGCCTCCTGTTTTTTCAAAGGTTGTTCATTTACTTTTGTTTGTTGTATTTGTTCCTGTGGCGCAAATTGTGAAACTTGTATATAATGTGAAATTCCTGTATCTGTTTTTTCTTGCCTCATTTTAATATCCAAAGTAATTTTTCCTTTCTCGTTTGAATGTTGTATTAATTGATCCGCAAACTCTGAAACGTTTGGAATATCACATTTAATAATACGTCCACCATTTTCAAATTCTTTTTCTCGTAAAAACGCGCCGTTAATGTAAATTTTTTCTTCGTTACTCATAATTTTAATTTTTAGTTTGATTAATTAATTGGTCTAATTCTTCTAAATTTAAATCTGTCATTTTTCCAATGGTTTTTAATTGATTCAATCGGAATAAATGCGGATTTTCACAATAACTTTTAATGGTTGGTTGTGATAGTTTCAACTCTGTTCCTAATTCTCGTTTAGAAACTCCGTGAAATCTTAATGTTTTTGTAAATACGTTGTCTTTTTTTATCATTTTATTTTTTATTTAAATACTCCTTTATTACACATTTCTTTGTATTGTTCTTTGCAATCTCGGTGCGTTTGATTGTCTTTTAAATGAATCATTAAAGCATCCATTTCTATTTTTCGCATTGTTTCAAGCGAATCAATTAAACGTTCTTTTTCGTCATCGTTATTTATTGAACTATTAATTAAACTTTCCATAAATCCTAAATATCCGAATGATCCGGAATCACTAACAACAGGATTTTCTACATCGTCTAATAAATTATCTATCCATTCATGTTCCATTTAAAAAAATGTTTGTTGCTGTATGTATGGCAAAATTCTTTTTTCGGATAGTTTTAAATATTCCTCTGATATTTCAGATCCGATAAAAAACTTTTTTTCTTGAACGGCCGCCACGCCTGTGGTTCCTGTCCCCATGTATGGATCAAACCAAATATCATTTTTTTTGCCAAAATTTATCATGAAATAACGCGGAATATCTAAAGGAAAAACAGCTTTATGAACGTCCGCAAATGAATTTGAATGTGTATTTAATACATTGAAAATATTACTTTGTGTTCCTCTGTCAAAATTAGCATCTTCAAACAATCTTTTTTCCGGTTGATTGCTTGAAAAAACAATTATGTATTCAAAACAAGAATTAAAAACTTTCTCTGATATTGCAGGTTGTCCGCTTTTTTTCCATATTAAAACCTCCTTTATGTTTTTATAAAAATGTCCAATTAAACGATGCAAAGCAAATTTATTACCGGACACCATTTGAATATTATAAAAAACATGATTCTTTGTTACTCGTAACAATTCAGAAATTACATTTTTTTGATTCTCAAAATAATCCTCGGGATCCATATTATCTGAAAACGTTTTATATTTTGATAATACGTCATTACTAATATTATAAGGTGGCGAAGTCAACGAATAATCTATAAAATTATCCTGCATTTTTGACATGGTTAATAAACAATCTTCGTGGTATATTCTATTCAATTTCATGTTTAGATTTTTGTGTAATTTTTTAAAAACCTTTCTATTGAACTAAATCTTGTTTTGGAATTTTTACATGAAACACGAACAATCATTATTTTATCTGTTTTGCTTAATTCTTGTTTTGCATACCACACTTTTTTACTCCTGTTATTAATATAATTTCCATCTATGATTTTTTTTGTTTCAACATTTTTTAAATGTGATTCTTTTAATGCTTTGTTATTTTTAACTATTTCTTCCTGAATATATTTCGAATAAAAAAACGGATCCACATCTTCATTTTGTTTAAAATATTGTTTTAATATTTTTTCTTCTAAAGGTGATTTTTCAATATTACGTATTGACATGGTTTTAACACCTCTAATAAAACCATTTGCAAATGCTGTAACAATAAAGAAAAAAACTAATAAAATTATTGATATAATTATTAAAATGTTAATCATGATGTTTGTGTTTTAACTGCTTCAACTAAATCGGTTCCAACGTGTAGATTTACACTTTTTTTAAATTCATCGCTTTCAACCTCTGAATAAACTCCCAAAGAATAAAATTCTGTGATTTGTAAAACGGCACGGGCCTTTGCTCGTTTCTCTGCCATTTCTAAATAATATGTTGATTGGCAGTTTTTAGTTTGTGCGGATCCATAGGTTGGTATTTTTACCACTCCGTTTTTACTATCCATTGTCGCTGTGCATTTCACGGCCGCAAAATCCGGTTCACATTTTATTACATCATATGTTAATGTAATATTATCTTTTGACATGATTTTTTCAATGCCTGTCCTCGTTACTATAACGAAACCAAATGATTTATGTTTAAAAATATCTTCCTTGTTTAATCCGTAATGAATAAACATTTCCTTTAAACGTTCTCTGTTTGTGCTTGTTTCTTCCATAATTTTTTTTTGTTTTTTTGTTTTACAAATATACTAAATAAAGTTTTATTATATACAATTAATTTTTATAAATATTACCTCCATATCTTGGGTTTGAATCTGCATCTATTAATCCACTTTGTGTTATTCTTAATCCTAAAACAATATCACCACGCGAAATATTTTCAATAAGTTTTTTCCATTTTGGATAATTCCTATATCCGGAATCAATGCAGGTTTTAAATGATTTTTTACCATCATTGAAAAATAAATAATACATTGTGCCGCCTGTTTTTTGTGAAGGCATAGATTTTTGATTTTTAAAATGTAACTGCATGACTAAATGTGTTTTTCAATTTCGTTTTCAAGTTCATATTTTTGTAAATAATTAAAGTGTTTTATTTCTTTAATTAATTCGTCAATTCTTTCATGAACAGAATTTATTTTATTAGTAGGAACTCGCTTTAAAAATAATTCATCTGCTAAATTTTGTAATTCTATTTCGCATTGACGGATCTGTAAATCATATTCATTCATAATTTTTGCGTTTTAATTGTTATTGTATTTTTCCAATTATCTAAAGTATGAATTACTTTGATTCTTGTTTTTAATTCAATCTCATTTATGATTGTGTAACGTTTAAAAATAGATGTAATAAATTTTTTCATAATGGTTTTTTTTAGGTTTTAATAATGGGAGGCATTTCACCTCCCATTTTAAATTTAAAATTTTGTATAAAGTCCTGTCGTAGTTTCAAAAATATTTATTAATTGGTCGTTATAAACATCTTGAAATTTATGCTTCACTTTCAAAGATCCGCCACGAATCGAAATAAATTCAACTTCGTATGTATCCATTGAATTTAATGAAATTTTAAGGTAATTAGCGCCGGATGAATTTCTTGCTAATTTCATTGTTAAAGAATTATCTCCTGCAATGAAATTTTTGGATCCTGTCATTGCTACGAATCTATTTCCTCCTAACTGATTTAAAATGTTTGTTGCTATTTGCATAATGTTTGTTTTTTTTGTGGTTGTTTGTTACTCAAAGATACAACATTGTTTTACTAAAACAACATTTATTTTACTTTATTTTTAATAATCTTTTAATTTTTTACAAATCGTGCATTTATTATTTTTAAATAATGTCATCGTAAAACATTTTTTACAATACTTAAACATCTTTTATTTGGTCTATATAAATTGTTTTTAGATCCTGTTTTGATAATTCTTTATTCAACTTTCTACTGCAATTTGTTATGTGGAAACTTCCAATGTGAAAAAATGCTTTTGTTGGTGATAACATTTTAGTTTTTGGATTGAAGTAATAACCAACAGATTCAAGATAAATTAAATTTTTCATTTTAGTTGTTTTATGATAATTGTGAACTATGAATTGTTATGTATCTACATGGAGAATCATTCCAACCTTTGGTATCAATTTTTAACCATATAGAACACTCATGACCTACTTCCTGATTATATGTCGCATTAACATCAATTCCACACACGAAACCCCAACTTAATTTTCCTTTGCTGTTTCTATATTCAATTGATTTTCCGAACGCTTTTTGAATTTGATTTAATGGATTTTTCATAATGGTTTTTTTTGGGGTTTTTTATTTGATTGAATATGAACATTGTTTTAAGTAATCATATCTAATAACAGATTTTAATAATGTTTCATGTTGTTCACATATTTCTATCCATGTTTTGTTTGTTGGAACATTTTTTATGCCTCTGTAAATTAAATGAATTTCTTGAAATTTTGCAACCTTTGTTTCTAAACCTTTCATTTCTGCATTTCTTTGTGAATTTGTCATAATGTTTGTTTTTGTGCGTTTGTTTGTTTGTTGCACACTTCAAAGATACAACATTCTTTTACTTAATCAACATTTATTTTAGTTTATTTTTGATTTAATTTCATTTTATCAGCAAAACCACACCTTTACGAATCAAATTAATTTTCATTTTTTAAAAAAAACAGCAAAATAAAGGGACATTCCACGTTTGGAACGTCCCTCATTACTTAACCAAAGTATTTATTACTGCGTATTAATACAAATGTATCAATTTTTTTCAAAGAATGAAAGACTAATTGGAACAATTCCAATCGCACACATTATAACAGCCTCCCAACTTATCGAATTATCTAAAATTGTTGAACACGCTGTTATTACTATAACTCCTCCTATTGTTCTTTTGGCGCTCCACCTCCTTAAACTACCTTTTGTTTTAAAAATTTCCGTCAAATCTAATTTTGATAATAAAATCAATAAAGGATTCATCTATTTCGACCAAGAATTATCGCATTAAAAATGCGTTTGATAATGTCCAAAATATTATCGTCCTTAGTTGTTTCTGTTAATGCCGTAAATGTTCCGGCTATTGTGATAAGGGACAAAATTATACTTTCCCAATTATTTAGTAAAAAATCTTTCATGATGTTTTAATTTATTATTTATTTAAATCTGTTAAAAATTGATATTTTTCGTTTACTTGAAAACTCGGACAGGCCTTATTTGCATACTCGTTATGGCCATGCAATGATAATGCGCCAAAACACGTTTTAAGACTATAATAAAGCATTAAAAATGCTGTTTCCTGTTCCTCTGTCATTGTATCTTTTGGTTTCTTCTCTGCGTCTAATCCGCCAACATAGGCAACACCAACAGAATCAAAATTTTCTCCTAATGTATGGGCGCCTTGTTTAAAAATCGGACGTCCTAAATTTATAGATCCGTCAATGCCAATTAAATAATGGTATCCGATATCCGACCAATTTCTTTTTAAATGCCATTTGCGGATAGTTTCAACTGAATAATCTTTACCTTCAATTGTAGCCGTGCAATGCAATATTATGCGTTTTATATCTCTCATTTTATTCCTTTTTCAGCCAATAATAATTTAATGTCGTGCATACCTTCGCACAATTCTTTCAATAATGTTTTTACTTCTCCTTCCTGCCGTTCTAAGTAAAAAACACGTGATTTTATTTTAGTTAAATCGTTTGACATTTTTATATATGTTCCTAGTATTCCGGTAAAACAGGAAAACGCTAAAATTATAATTTCCATTTTTACAATTGTTCTAATCTAATTGTTGAAGTTAAACTTACGGCGCCATTTGCAGAACTTTTTACTAAGGCCACAATCATATCACCTTTTAATAAAGAATTTGATAATGTTACGTCAAAACATTCATAGTCGTTAGCCGTTACCGCCGTTAATACATTACTGATTAATGTTAATGTTCCTGTTAAAGTTCCTAAACAGGTAGGAGTAACTTTCCAAATTGATATTTGAACGGTAACGGCTGTTGTGCAAATGAATCGTCCGGAAAAATTAATAAGTGTTGGATCCGTTGAAGTAACAACATGAATTGTTGAAGGTATTATTTCAGCAAATGTATTTGAAAACGCCGAAGTTCCTGACGAACCAAAATCAACTTTCATTAAATTATCCGCAATGTCATAACCCATCCAATTTGAAGTAGTTCCGGATTTGTTATTAAAGAATCCTCTAAATGATGTGGTGTTTATTTGTGTGCCTCCGGCACTTGCATTTATTGTAACATTACCTGTTCCTCCCACAGGTGAAATTGTAACATTGGATCCTGCAATAATTGAAGAAACACCACCACCACCACCCGCCGCCCAAACTAAATTTCCACTTGCGTCCTTTTGACAGGTTGTGGAATTTGAAGCGGCCGCAAATCCTTTTGGAACGTGTAATTGTAAATCGTTTAAATCTTTATGTAAATTTGTAGCCATTTTATTTTATTTTTTATTGTCCCATTGTGAAACACATACTGCAATCCTTTGTGTTAAATTCGGAAAATCTGTTTTCATTATTTCCGTTTCAATACAACGTGAAACAAATGTATCTTTTGATTCTTCTATCTTTGGATTTGGTAATGGCATTTTTAATAAATTATCATTCCGTGCTGTTTACTTACTTTATTTTGTTGATTGCTACAATCAAAATTATCTCCATTTTTATACTCCGGAAATTCTGCTTTATTTGTATCTAAAAAAACAATTAAAGCCTGTAACATAACATTTCCTCTCCTGTATGTATCCTGTTTATAAACGTTCAATGTTTTAGAATCAACTGCCTTTGAAAATTCAGGCATCGCTGTTACGATTCCACTTGACGTTGAATTATCTTGAATTTCATTTATAACTTCAAAACGAACGAACCAAGCAAAACAAGGAATTAACCATTGATTCATAAAATTTGTTTCTGCTGTTGTAGGTGTTCCGGGCGCTGTTAAATCAAATGTTTCTTTTAAATGTAAATAAAATTCAGATCCTATTGCGCTTTTTAAATGTGCAAATTCCGACATTTGAATTAAATTCTTTGAAATTAAATTTGTATCTGTATTTGCATTTGTGAATGAATATAAAATTACCTGTTCTGCTGTAATTAGCGGACTATATCCTAAATAATTATCTGTAATTGCCATATCTAAACCGTTTTATTTGTTTGTAAAATAACATCGCCGAACTCTGTGGCCTCAAATCCTAGAACCAAACGTTGTTCATTAATCGTTAAAACGGTTGAAGGAACAATATCGGATAAAAATGAAACAGGTGGCTCATATATAATTTCAAAATCGGAAATATCTAAAGTTGTATTATCTGCAATTATCTTTTGAATTTTCCCGAAAACTAAACTTTCAACATCTTTTATTATTGTCCCCATTACCATTTCCCAAGCAACACGAATTTCATTTCCTGTTGAACTTAATTTTCCGGAACTTACAATCCCGGACATTGCAGGTTGCCACCTGTGCGAAGTAATAATATTTTGTGAAGTTAGTTTTTGCAACTCCATAAATGATCCGTCTTTTGAATCGGATAATAAAGTAACATTTGCCGGTGAAGTATCACCATTTTTTACAAGGAATAAAATCTTGGAATTGTTATTTCTACCCGTCCATTTTTCCTGTGCATCCTTTACTAATTTTTCCGCTTCTTCTTCTCCCATATCACCATTAATTTCCACAATGGCCGAAGGAGTAAAATTGTTTTTAAACTTCGTATGATTATAATTCTGCAACTCCCAATCTATGGCAAGCCATTCAAGGGCGGCAACAAAATCCGGTAATCCGTAATAATTAAATGTAGCTTCATAATCTTTAAATTGAATGATTGAAGTGTTGTTTTCAAAATCAGGATAAACAGGAATTATTACCGCATCTTCTTTTGTTGATCCATACACCGCCCAATCCGGATGAATGTAAATGTGTTTTTGATTCTTTGAAATTCGACATTTTGTCGCGTCAATATGAAACAAATTTATACCTCCTTCATGTCTTACAATTTGCATATAAGCATTTCCAAAACTATAATAGTCATCTATTATCCGGCCGTAAACTTCGCGCATAGATTCGCCTGTATTTACGTCTTTAATAAATTCTTCAACTGCCGGATTTGTAGAAAAAAAATCTTTACCCATTGACAGAATTTTTTTCTGTCCTAAAATGGCCCTGTGTGTTGGTGATTGTCTTTTAACCTCTGCTAAAAATTGCGGAAATAAATTATCCTCGCCAAATGGAATGAACGGTGTTTTTATACTTTTTAAATTTACGTTTTCACGTATTTTTTCCGGCACTCCAATATTAAACACTTCGAATTTAGTAAAACCTTTTTTTGCGGCTACGGTTTTAATCGTTTCCGTTGTTTTCTTCGAGCGTTTCATTTTTTACAATTTTCTTAATTTCTGTTACATGATTGAATCCACTTTTATATAAGATTTTTAAATCCTTTTGTGTGATTTTTCTTGTTTCATATTTTACGCCATGATGTCTAAAGGATTTGGATCCCGCGACATCTTTTGATAATTCATATTTAGCCATTATTTCGATTATTTAATTTTTATAAAAATACAACTTTTGTTTCTTATATAAAAAAAAATTAGGAACACGTTTAAATGTTCCTAATTAATTTCAATTTAAACTATATTTTAGTAATAGAATACTACAATACTTTAAGTCAATGGAACGGTTCCGGTAAACTCACGTGGATATTCGCCTTGTTGTGTTGTTATAGTAACGGCCGTTCCGTTTGCATCTTGCAATGCCATTCCGGTCGTTTCTGCACCACTTGTAAATTCCATGTATGCTGTTTCTTCAAAAATTTCGTCCCAACCTAAAACAAACATATATGTTGCCGCAACCGGTACTACACAATCATCCGCGTATGTTTCACAAATTGCAGTAATACCACATGATGTTACTAATTCCATTAAATCATGATTTACAACTCCTGTTACTTTAGGAATATAAAACTCTAATGAAACCTCTATAAGAGTAGATCCGTTTTCACGGGTTGCATCCGCCGTAAATCCTGCTGTTCCTCTGTCGAACTCCCATTTGTAAAATAGTGCTGATGCAGTCATTGTTACCGCTGAATAACTATGTGTTCCGGCTGTTCCGGCTGTAAATGCGGAAATATCATCCGTATTTGCTAAGTAGATTGTTTTTAATCCTCCGCGTCTGTTTCTATCGCAACAAACGACCGTATGTCCTGATGTAATCGCCATAATTTTTTTTTATTTATTTTATTTATTATTAATATCCGATGACAACCAAAGAATCATGCAAGAATTGAACACCTAATTTAAAGTATGCACGAACATAAACTTTTTCTGTTAGGTCATCATAAAACATTTTCATTTCGCCTTCCGGATCGTTTGTGTCTGTTCCAACTGCTAAGTTTTGTTTTGCTACGTAAACCGCGCGAACATTATCAGTAATTAAACGTTGTGCTGTTGCCACGTCCCAATCATACATAGGTATTACTTCTACACCTCTGAAATATGTGCGTATTGTTCCATCTACTAATTGGCGTTGTCCTTCGGCATTTCCTTGACTTTCAAGTGTAGTTAAATAGTCATCATATATTAAACGTGAAACGTAAAATGCTTTTTCATTATTTCCTACTCCTTGCAATGCACTCGGTGCCGCGGCCCACAATGCACGTAAAGCCACGATTGCATCGCCTGTTGCAAACGCGCCTGAATTTGCAATTGCAACTTTGTTAGCATCAACAACGGCATCGGCAATTAACAATTTCCACCATCCATCGGTTGAATTGTAACACGCCGCGGATGAACCTGCTTCGGCTGTATCACCAAACCAAGCCAAACGAACAACATCGCGAGAAATTCCATTTCTTACATTTTGTAAAATGGTATCCATTAATGCCGTTCCTTCAAGATTGAAAACGTTAATTCCGTTTCTAAATGATTCCTCTAAATATGTTCCAAAAAATTCGTCTTGACATTGTGAAACAGCAACACGCATACGCCCCGCCGTTAATACTTTGTCGTTTACATTAAATGTTTCTCCGGTGTCAGAACTTGAACACGTTGTGTATTTTTGAACTATACAACTCAACGCATCCGCCGTGTATAAATTCATTACGTGCTTCACATTTGGAATTACACGAAATTGCATTAAATCGGAATCGCGAAAAATCGGTTCCAAAAATAATTCGTTAAAGTTAGCGCCGCTGTATGTTGCGCCAATATTGTCTGTTGCTACGTTTGCCATTATAATTTATTTTTATTTTTAATTTTTGTTATGCTTTACGTTGAAGTGTTTTTACCATCGCATTAAAAAATGCGGCGTTTGGATCCACTACTGAATTATCTATTAGCTGTGGTTCCTTTGACGCTTGAACGTCAGTTTTACCGGCTTTAATTTTAGAAATTTCTTTTGCTTGGTTTTTAATTGTTTCATTTGCAATATCCAATGCTTTATTTTCTGCATCGGCTGTTGCTTCTTCTTCTTCTTTTACTTCCTCTGTCAATCCCATTTTTTCCTCAATGTCATGGATTGCGTTTTCAAGATTATCAACTCTCGTTTTTAATTCTTCATAGGTTAATGCCCAATCGGCATCCTCAGCCGGTGTTCCTTCTTCATGTCCGGGTTCATGTTCGTTTGTTACGCCTAACATGGATTTAATTTTTCCAATTAATGAAGAATCGTTTAAAACTTCATTTTCAATCTGCTTATTTTCAGCCATAATATCTATTTTTGATTTATTTATAATATCGTTAATTTTTTGATCCGTAATATTTTGAAATTTTGAAATATCGTAATTATTTTCTATTTTTAAAGGTTCTGTTATTCCGTTAATTAATCCTAACTCTAAAGTTTCATTTGAATTAAACCACGTTTCAACGTCCATTAATTTTATATAATGTTCTGCATCATGTTTTGATTTTGATGCATATATACCTGCAATCTCATTACGTATTTTGTCTAAAATATCCGCTGTCTTTCTTAATTCATTCGCATCGCCTCCCGACATTGCAAAAGGATTATGAATCATAAACAAAGAATTTTCGGCCATTTCAATTTTATCTCCGGCCATTGCAATAACTGATGCAATTGAGGCCGCTATCCCTTCAACTTTCGTTGTAACGGTTTTTGTATGTGTTTTTAGAGCATTGTAAATTGCTAAACCATCAAACACAGATCCACCTAAAGAATTAATATGAACATTTAGATTTTTTTCTTTTACTGATTTTAATTCATCAATAAAACTTTTTGCATTAACATCAAAACCTCCAACCTCCGAATAAATATAAATATCCGCTGTTTCTGATTCTGCTTTATTTTGAATGTTATACCATTTATCCATAACAGCAAAAATAAATTTTATAAAAAAAACTTTTACGAAATAATGAGAATAAAAAAACACCGACAAATTGCCGGTGCTTTAATTTTTGT
>TARA_R110000851_G_scaffold86327_5_pt1 | contig 18707 bp, 43 predicted proteins | sample TARA_R110000851 | Tara Oceans TARA_R110000851 (sample SAMEA4397627) | marine metagenome | biome: Polar Biome; feature: [DCM] deep chlorophyll maximum layer (ENVO:01000326); material: water (ENVO:00002006), including particulate matter (ENVO:01000060) such as... | depth 17 m
CAACAAACGAAATGTTGGAATGGGTTAGGGTTGATGGTGGAAAAAAAGATACATCAAAAGTACCTTTAGTATTAGTATATGCAGTTGTAGGATTAGTATTTTACTACTATGCTAAAAAAAATAAATGGTTAGAAGCTTAACAATATAATAAAAAAAAGAGAAAATTATGGCTTTAATAAGTGGATGTGTATGTGGAGATTGTCCTAATGGACAATGTGTAGGGTGTGCGAGAGGAGGTGAATTATGTTTACCTAATGACCCTGATATGATAACACCAAGAATGTTATCAGAAATAGGAGGAGGCCCTAGAGGAACCACACGCGGACCTTCAAAATGGATGGGTGGACCGATAGATAAATATGAAAACGAATTTGGTTTTGATGGTCTTTTGCCCCAACGAGAAAAATTAAGAATGGACGACCCCGTAAATAGGCCAATTGGAGAAGGATACAAACGAAGGCGAAGACCTAGAGCACGTGACAAAAAATTAAGAATGTCCCCCGTAAATAGGCCGAATAGAATTTCTGATACAGAGGTTGGAAGAATTATGTCTCAAGGCGCTTATATAGGAACAATATTGGGTTTAATAGGTTCCTATATGTATTTAGGATTGCATAAAGACGGGACAAGTAAAAGAGATTTAGCAGTATCTGGAGCAATAACATTATTAGGTTTAGGAATTGGTAGTTATTGGAGTGGTAGAGTAGTAGATAATAAAAGTAAAAATAAATAATAAGTAATATGCAAATAATTATTACATTTGTATAATGAAATTACCGCAAGTAATAGACGATAATTTAGTTTTGATAATAGCAATGGGTGTTTGTGCGGTGCTTTTAATAGGTATTACATCGGTACAAAAACCTTGTTGTGAATGTAAAAAAGAAGAAAAAGTAAATAACAAATAATTAATTTAAAGATAGAATTATGGCAAGAAGAACACAAATGGGAAGACCTAGAGCAATATCTGGAAGAGGAGTTGCTGGTAAACCTTGGCTGGGCACTCACGGATGGAGAACAGCTCCGACAGTAGTAAAAGATACAATAGATGAAGCAATGATGGAGCTTGAAATGGGAAGACCTAGAACAGTATCTGGAAGTGGAGCTGCTGGTAGACCTTGGCTGGGCACTCACGGATGGAGAACAGCTCCACCAGTGGTTAAAAATGAAGTTAATCAAGCGATGATGTCTATGGCTTCTGAATCTAAAGGTCAAGGTAGTGGGAATGAATCCACAGATTTCCCACAAAGATTGAGAGGAAGATACGGAGACGGTTTCCCAGGATAAAAGATGGCAAATACTTGCGAGCAAGACGTATTTTATTATTGTACTCATTACTATAATCCTCAGAGGGACGATGCTCCCTTAGATAAATATGGGGGTTATGTAGAATGCGTTCAAGGTAAGACACTTTCAGATTGTGGTCATAAGTTCATCCCTGAATTAATATACGGAGGAAAAGACCCATATCATACATCATCTGGAGGAACAGTTTATGTTAGTGAGGAGAAGCCAACTTATCAGCTTTTAGGAATAAATCAAGAGGTTTGGAATTTAGGATTTATTGTAGCTATGGGTGTTTTGGTTTCATTTGCAAAAATTAATAGTTAAGTAAAGTTTAATAAATAAATTTAGAATTATGGCGGCAAAAAAAGGAGGAATATTAGGTATGGCGATAGGACTAGCAGTTCTAGGCGTTACTATATATGTAGTAGGGTACTCTTGGAAAAAGGGAACCGAAATGGGGGCATAAGTAATGTTCTTGTTAGTATTGTTTAATAAAGAAAAAAGAGAAAAGATGTTAGATATTAAAAGCGATGACTTTCTAGGAGGCAACAACGTACATAATGTAATCATTATTGGTTTGTTGGGATACTTAGTTTACAAGTCTTACAAAGGGTAATCACCCACATTAAAAGATTAAAGAATTGGACTTTTCGTAAATGATTAGTCCTATTCGTGTTTAAAATGAACAATTTAACTACTTTATTATTTATATCAGCTATTATATTGACATATTTTTTGTTAAATATATTAAATAATAATAGAAAAAATTAGAGTAAATCCTTTCTAGTAATAATTGCTTATTAACATTTATATATAGTATTGTTAATAAATATATTTTATTATATGATTAGGTAATTAAAATATTTTTTTGTATGTTTGCCAACGAATTAAAATTTTTACTATGGCTTATACTAAAGACAGATACACTTCAGACGATTATTTTGAGTATGTAATGAGTTTAAAATATTCAGAAGCAATTGAAATGCTAACTTGCATAGGTAAGGAGCATAAACTAAACATTAATACAGCATCAGGATTTATTAAGGGTATGACTATTTATGCGGGAGTCGTTCAAAGAATGAATCAGCAATTATTAAATGCTGGTATGACTTTTAAAATTAAGTAGATGAGTGCTTTCTTAGTATTAACTCCCTTTATAGGGATGGGAGCAACTTCTTCTAATGTAAATGGCAATTTAAGACCGCATACTATTGTTGCTGTAAACGAAAAAGAAATTATTACTACACTAGATTTTATTGATGAAGATGATAATTTCAAAACCAATAGAGATGGTAATAATATAGAATGGATTTTAAAGGACAATGCAAATCCTAGTAATTCTTTATATATACCTAAAGACCCCATATCAGATAGATATGCCGATTTAGTAATAAATAAAAAACAATTTTACACCAATAATAATCTTTAAAATAAAAAAAACAATTTATGAAAGCAGACACTAAAACAATCGCAGAAGGACTAAAATATATGCAGTCCAAATTAAACGGAACATTCGTTATTCAGTATGTAAAGTATGATGATAAGTGGCAATTTGCTCCTTCAACCTCAGCAAAATCAGAAAAAATAAAGTGCAAGACATTTGAACAAATGATAAAAAAAGGACACGATTGCCTTGAGAAAAAATTCAAGAAAAAATACGGGTATAGTTATAAGAAGGAGTTTAATAAAGACCAGAGGATATTTGAGTTAGAATCTATAATAAAAGAGTTAAAGAAATCAAATAAAGTGAATGTATTTAATTCGTCAGAAGATGAGTTAAAACTTAAAGCAATGAAATCTCTTCCTACTTTTGACTTGGCATCAGAGTTTATGAAAGAAAATGATAAAAAAACTCCTAAAAATTCAGTAAAAAAAGATGTTCATAAGGAAATGCTAAAATGTTATAAAGGAATAATTATACATAAAGACGGTGACTTTTTCCCTGAAGATTTTGGTTTTGATGATAATTATAAAGTAGAGGTTAAATTACTAAAAGATATTGACACTTGGGCTAAACTAGATAAAAAAGATTATGATAATCAATATGTTAACGCCTACCAAAGAATAGCTTATCGTAAGAGAATGTTAAATAAATTGGGGAAAGTAAATATGTCAATATGATAAGCTACGACCAAAATAATAAGCGGGTCAATCTATCTATTGATGCTTTAGATGATATTTTAAGAGCTAAGAGCAAGGGAAAGTCATTAATTGAAAGCTGTATTACAAATAAACAACTTGATGTAGCTAAAAGGTTTGTTGGACTGTATATGGAATCCACACAAGACCTTATAGGAACCTCTGAGATGGAGATAGAGATACTTTATAAAAGAAAGGAGGTTAAAGATAATGTATTTGGAAAGAGGCATTGGAATAAATTAATTAAAGAATTAAAAAATGTTTAAATATCATTGTAAAAAGTGTAATATCATAAAAGAAATAAGAAACGCAACCATAGTAATAATTGATGGAAAGGTTAGAACAAAAGGTTCAGAATGTGATTGTGGAGATTGGATGGTGGAAATTGAGAAAGAATTTACTGGATTTCCTAATTTAATACGAACAGAGCCATCTCTAAAAAAAAGAAAATAAAGTGACTAAAGAGCTAAAAATAACACAAAGCATATTGAAAAATATGAGAGACTATATAGATGGGAAGGAATGTGGTCTCCTTTTTAAAGCTAGATATGTTGATGGACTAAGAACTCCGTCAACAAAAAGTCAAGCTCTAGGAAATTGGTTTGAATACAAGTGTACTGGAGCGTTAAATCCTTATGACCCAACCGTTCCAGAGGCTAAAATTTCTTATAAAGGAACTCCAAAAGAGAAATTAGCAGCTGATTACCAGAGAATGGAAAAGCAAGTAGAGAACTTTAAGGCAGCTATAAAGCACTATAACGTAGAGATTATTTCTGCTGGAGAAACACTAGAGTTTGGTAAGGCAAAAGGAACTTGTGACATTATAGCTAATGTAGATGGTGAACTAAGTATAATAGACGTTAAATCCACAGCTTTGTTTAATGATAAGTGGTCGGAATTTGGATGGGCTGAGATAGATAATGCTTTTAAGCCAAAATTAAAGTTATTAACACAAGCTCTTCATTACAAGTATCTTGCTAAAAATTTATATCCAGAAAAAGGAAATATACCTTTTTATTTTTGGGTATTCTCAACAAAAAATGAAGACGACTTTAAAATAATTAGAGTAGAGGTAGACGAGGAGGATTACTGGTTTCACGCAAAAGAAATAGATAATATGCACCAATTACTAAAGATAGAACTGAAGAAAGGTTTTAAGGCCTATCCTACAATAGAGAGGTGTTCAAAATGCCCTCTGAAAGAAGATTGTTCTGAGGCGATGGATGTTCCGAAAGTTGAGACTATTTATTACACTAATCAAATGTTTGTATAATGAAGTATAACGGATTAAGAAAATATAATTCTGATAATTCTCAAAATGAGACTCATCAAAAAATATTTGAAAAAAGAATACTCAATAGTAAGTTTAAAAAACTATTTAATTATCTTTATAATACTGATATAACTCTTAAGGAGTTATCAGAAAGAAGTGGCATAGCTCTAAGTAAATTAAGTGAAATGCGTAGAGGAGCAGATTGTACAACAGCAACCCTATTGAGAATTAGAGAAAGTCTTGGGGTGAGAATAGAAGAAATAATTTAATAACTAAAAAATAAATAAAATGAAACAAAATTATTGTTTTTGGGAACAAGAACTCCCAAGTGAATTTGCAGAGGAAATAAAAAAAAATTGCGAAAAACAGCCTAAAAAAGAAGGCGTTATTTCAAATGAATCTGGAGATGGATTTAGAGAGGGAGGTGATATTAGAAAAAGTCAAGTAAGTTGGATTAATGACCCAGAATGCGTAGAATTAATTTGGAGATACATAATGTCGGCAAACAAAATAATGTTTGGATTTGATATAGATAAAGATTTTGCAGTACAATATACCACTTACAAAGGAGAAGATGAAGGTCATTATGACTGGCATCAAGATACTGATATGATTACTGATGATTTTACTGATAGAAAGCTATCTGTTGTAATTCAGTTGTCAGACTCCGAAAATTACGAGGGGGGAGATTTTCAGTTTGAGTTTAACAAAACAGTTGAAACCGTTCCTGGTTTTAGAAAAAAGGGTTCTATATTAGTTTTTCCTTCTTTTTTAAAGCATAGGGTGACTAAAGTTACAAAGGGAACAAGAAATTCTCTAGTTTCTTGGGTTATGGGTCCTAATTTTAAATAAAAAATAATATGATATTAATAATTAAAATTTTAGTAGGAATATATGTGATGTTAGGTGTTATATACTTTTTAGCTACGGGGAAAAAAAATCTTTTGTATAGCATTAAATATAGCCAAAGTATACCAGCTAAAATATATTCGGTTTTTTGGTTTATAGGTTTTTCTTTATTTATGGGAGGTTTTTTAGTATTTAAAAAATGCGTTTTAGTAGGAAGAAGATTTGTTGGTATGTATAAGGCTTATTTGACTATAAAGAAATTAAACAAAAAACTAAAGAAGTAATGAATAGACAAGAATCATCTAGTAAAATAAAAAATCAATCCAACACTATTGGAGACTTTTTAAGTGAAGAATTGAAAAAAAAGATTAAAAATGCCGCTAAAGAGAAAAATACAAATAAAGAAAATAACAAAAAAGCAGTCGGAAATAAATAGGAATTTAAAAAACGTATATCATCAGATTGATATAGACCGACCTAAATTCTGCACTGGATGTTTGTCTAATCAGCAATTATCTCACTCTCATCTAGTTCCTCGCTCATACAATAGGGATTTAGTATGTGTAGAAAAAAATATTGCTATTCATTGTATGTCGTGCCATAAAAAATGGGAGAGAGGTGTAGATGTAGAGGATATGTTAGACTTTGATAGAAGTATGAAGATATTAAAAGAGCTTGACACAAGCTATTATAAAATAAGACAAGCAAAATTAATATGTCCTTAAACTTTTCGGAATGTTTAGATTTCGTATACGAGTTCGTATGTATTCGTATATTATAATGCTGTTTTACAGTCCTTTATAAGGATTAATTTATAAAAAAATTAAAGATAAATTATAAATAAGATATTAAATATAATATGAAAATGTCAATAAAAAAACCCACACCAAAAGAGTATTTAGAATCAAATATAACTGATTACGCATTAGATGACTTTGGGATTATACTATTAAGTGACGACTATGAGGACTTTTACATATCACTTGGGTTAGATTATTTTAGTAAAGACCTTTATGACTTTTCAAAAGGAACTCTTGACCCAACAGAAGTAATTTCGGTTGGTAAATACAATATAAATGAATTAGAGTCTATGGATAGGTATTATTATGATGAGTGGGATTTGTCGGAAGTATGTGATGTCTTCTTTAAAAACATAAAAAAAGCCTCAGTTGACTTTGCCTAAACAAGAGGTAAGACCTTATTCTTCTACCGAAAAATCTAGAATAAAACAATCATTAGGAGTAAAAAGTAAGGAGGTTATTTTATACCCTAATTTAACTGGAGCATTAGTTGGTTTAGTAGAGGATGGAAAAAAGATTAGAGCAGTATACGAAGAAGAAAAAACCATTAATATATTTATGTCTGAAGGAATGGAGCGTATTGATGCTAAAAAATTGACTGAAAACCATAAAAACAGACAAGGGAGGTGGTCTCCATTATTTATAAAAACTGGCTTTAGCGAATAAATCTGCTAGAGTAAATATATTAAATATGAAACCTTTTTAAAATATAGTCGTTAAGATAGTTGTGTATTAAATTTAATATGCTTATGTTTGCATCAACAATCAAATTATTAACTACTAAAAAAAAGAATTATGGCAAATTCAACTCACAACACCAGAACACTAACTCCAGGAGACACTGGAACAATTATTAATATTATATCTGAACTGGACAATATGAAAGATACATACCTAGTAAAGGAAAAGCATCGCATAGGAGAGTATAATATGGAGAGAGTATTAGAGATAGTAAAAAATACAGAATTTTTAAGAGAAATAGCCCGCTCATTAGATGAAGAGGGTAACAAAGAAAAGCTAGAAAAGATAAGAAGTATTACTACTGAGGAGATTTTAGCTCAAATGGAGAGCGGAAATAAGCTTAACAAGATACTGAACTATGGGATTGTTATTGTTACTCTAGCAGCCTTATCTTTAATTCCAATATTAATATAACATTAAAAAAAAATTATGAATTACTACACACTTTTCAATACAACTAATGGGTTAAATGAGCATACAGAAAATTTAACTCTAGATGAGGCTAATAAATTAGAGAATGAACTTTTAGAATGTTTTCCAGACGAACAATTTGAGATACATCCGCAGACTGAATCAAAAAAAGAAAAAAGAGAATTTAGAAACATACCATCAGGTGCAGCAGATGGATGGGAGGACTTATATAATAATTGATTAAAAAAATAAAAAACAGAAATTATGAAAAAAATAAAAAACATTACGAAAGCAATAAAAATAAATAAAATTGAGATGCTATCATTCTTAAAGGTGTCAAATTTAATACTCTTTGCGACTACACTTATGCTCTGCCTTACAGTTATACTGTTTAAGGAAGGGAACTGGGGCAATGTCAATCAAGCATCCATATTGCTATGGGTTAGCACAATGTTACTGATTGTTTCTGCTTCATATTATTACTATTTTGAATTTCAGTTTAGTGGAGATAATTGGCTAAATTTTGGAGGGGAAGAAGAAGAAGAGGAAATAGAAGAATTTATGGAAATAGGAAACCCTAATATACCAACTCCTGACAGCTCGCCTAATGAAGATGCAAATAATCCTCAAATTACTAGAATGAACGAACAATTAGATGAACTAATCGGCCCAAAAGATATTCACCATCTTCATATTACTAATAATGATACTCCTCAATTAGATATAGCTTTACATATTAATAAATCTAATTTAGAACATATAGAATTTTTAGAAAATAAGGTAAAAGAATTACAAAAGAATTTGATTGATGAATATAAATACATAAATAATCTAACCAATATAACAGATAAGTATTGTATAAGAGAATATACAGAAAAAGCTATTGAAGAACTAAAACAATAGATATGCAAATACATATAATAAGTCCAGTTTTTTAACTAATATACTGGACAATGAACCGAATAGAAATAGTAATCGGCTCAAGAAACGAAAAGAATTAATCCAGAATCACACTAAAAAAGACCTAGAAATAGGCGTAAACTAATGACGGAAAGACAAAAAGATGGATGTCCTAAATGTAAAAATAAGCCAACTGGCAAGTATAGAGATGAATTAAAAATTGACGGAATGTATTGTCGCCCTTGTGGATTAGCTTGGAATATAGACTGGACTGAAAGAAAGCCTTTATATCACACCACAATAAAAATAAATTAAAAACAATGGAGCTTAAAAAAACTGATATTTATGTTATATTTAATCAAGTAAATCTTGCGGTTAAAAGACACAGAATCGGAAGAGGTTTTACGGAAAATATTAGGTTTTCAAGTAAAAAAGAGGCTGAAGATTACATAGAAAAAAATTGTGAGGAACACTTGGTAGCATTAAGAGTTAGATTTGAAGATGAGTATTGGCAGCATATAGCTAATAGTATAGAGATATTAAAATAAAAAAATAAGATGACAAATAATAAATGGATTAACTTACAGAGAGCGCCAGAAGACTATGGTATATGTGATACTGTATTAATAGCTAAAACAAAACTTTGCGAAAAGTTTGATGTAAATATAGAGGACTTTCAAGAAAATACCAGTAGAAAATCTAATGTAGTTGAGGCTAGAAGGTTTTTGGTTTATTTCCTAGTTAAAGAATTAGATGTTAAACCCACTCATATTAAATGGTTTATACCCTCAATTAAGCATCACGCTACCGCTCTACATCATATAAAAAAAATGGAGTTCTTTATGTTAAAAGAGGTGGGTAAATCTGACCAGTATCAAGATTTTAGATATAGTATGGTAAATGGATTATTAGATGATTAGTATGGCAAAAAAGAAAAATAAAAAAAAGCTGGATAAGGATTTTATAAAGACTTTAAGAGGTCGTCCAGAGAATCATATTCTTAAGAAAACTAATAAACAAATTGAGAAAATAATGGAAAAGATTTCTTATCTTGCCAACTATACGCAACTACTAATGGCTTACCAGATTAAAAATCAAACTAAAAAGGGTTTATCCGTAGCTGATAACCATAAATTTGACATAGAAATAAATATGTTAATTGAGGAAGTACACAGACTCTCAATGTTAGCTCAAGTAAAAAATAAAACAATAGAAACTAAAATGATTAAAAACTATGAATATGAAGCCAACCCAAGTTGTCAATAGATTTGAAACTACACTTTACGGATACAAAGAATTAGTAACCGATTTATTAACAGAGCACGGAATGAAGCCCGCCCAATTTTTAGGGATGGCTCTTAATACCGTCAAAAGAGATAAAACATTATTGAAAGTTTTAGAAACCAATCCTAAGTCTATTTTTGGTAGTATTTTAATATGTGCCGAATTAGGATTGAGTCCAACTAAAGAAATGGGGGAGTGTTGGCTAATTCCATATAAAGGAGTTTGTCAATTTCAGATAGGATATAAAGGATTAGTAAGTTTAATTTACAGACATCCAAACGTAACTGGGGTTGAGGCGGAATGTGTTTTTGAAAATGATGAATTTAATTATATTTTAGGATTGTCTCCAGTATTAGAGCATCGTCCAGCAAGTTTGGAAAGAGGAAAGTTGACTCACGTGTATTCTATAATGAGATTTACAAATAGGGAGCCTCTTTTTAAAGTTATGTCAATACAAGAATTAAAAGAGTACCAGAAACTATCAAAAGCGGGAGACAAAGGGTTATGGTTTAGCCCTAAAGACCCTCAATTTTGGTTGCCTAAAAAGACTGTAATCAAGCAACTATGCAAACTTATACCCAAAAACTTGTTAATAAATCAAGCTTTACATACCGATAGCGTTATAGAGGGTGGTGGAGCGGTAACAATTTCAGATGAAAATGAAGTAGTTGTTGTAGATGCTCAAGACTTGCACTCAGTAGGAGGGGGATACACAAATAAAGCTGAAAAAATGCTTGCAGAAAGGGGTGTTGAAATAGTAGAAACAAAACAATAATATATTAAAATTACGCCATAATTCTTATTATTATTGTTTAAAAGAGAGGGTTATGCCCTCTCTTTTTTTATTGTATTTTTGAAGCGATTGTTTCGGTACTTGTTGAACGAGCAGCAAGAACACGTCCTATTTACACCCTATATTAAGCCATAGTAGTTATGATAGGGCGTGTTACTGCTCTCCTTTTTTATTATATGATTAAGAGATATATTCAAGAGCTATTTAAAATAGTAAAGTTTTATGACGCACAACCTCTTTTGTTGTTTTGGAGTGTATCTGATGTATTAAATAATCAAATAATTTGGACTGATTATAGTTATTGGCTTGAGCTTGGGCAACCAAATACTTATTGGCTGTATTTTGTATATTTTATAGCTTCTTGCGGTATATTGTTTTCTTTGTCAAGTTTAAAATGGTGTAGCAGATTTGTTAGCTTTTATTTGATTTTGTATATTTTTTCTACAATAAGGTATCTAGTAAGCCTATATAATTCAAATGATTTTATATTTGATACAGAAGCAATTAGGTCTTTGTCAATAACATTTTTGTATTTTACAATGTGGGTGTGGATATGGTCTAAATTAAAGAGAGAGAAATTGTATAGAAAATTAAATAATGGACAGTAACGTAACAACTATTATTATCACCTTAGTAACCGTTTTGTTTGGTGGTGGAGCTTGGAAGTTTTATGAATTTTTGATTCGTAAAAAGTCAGATGATAAAAAAGATGAAAAGACTGAGCAGACTATGTATAGAGACGATTTAAGAGAAAGAGTTGGTAAATTAGAAGAAGACAAGAAAGGGTGTATGGACAGTTTAATGGAAATCTCAAATAAACTTTCGGCATTAGAAACAAAAGTAGAGTTTCTAGAAAAAGAAAATACTGAGCTGAAAATTAAATTGCAAACAAGATAATGCCTATATTTGCCTACGGCAAAGCGAATTATGGCAAAATTTATAAACGATTTAGGTTACTCTAACAAAAATCCTTTTTCTCCAACACGGGAAGAAAAGGAAAGAATGCGTTTATTAAAAATTCAACACCAAGAGTTTAAGGCTAGATGCTTACAGCCCAATACGATGAGTGAGCCAGCACTTAACTATTATCCAGAAAACCCTATATTAGAAAGAGTTAGCGAGCTTCCAGAGGGGCAGCCTTGGGTTGTTGAGTTTACAAACACTGATAGAGGACCAAGAGATTTTGAACTTTTTAATGCCAATGTTAATTTTAACATTCCTCCAGGAGGATTTATTCCAACTCAAGCTAATTTTGGTGATAAAAATGATTATCAGAGAGTTGTCAAGAGGGGAGACGTATATGATGTAGATGGCACTGAACCTCCTTACAATCCTGATAGAGAACAAATTGAAGCAGAGGGTCCAAACCCAGTTTACAAAACGCTTGGACCGACTTTTCAAGAAATTATGTATGAGGTAATAGCAAACCCAGTGGTTATTAAAAACATATTTTTTTCAGGAAACTGGAATACGATGACTAAAAATGATTTAGAAATAAAATACAGAGATGCAAGTGGTAATTTTCAGCTAGACAAAAAAAGACTAATTAGAGACCCTTATATTAAAGCTGGAAACACAACCCTAGACTCTCCTATTACGGTAATGATTGATGGTTTTGCCAGTGTTTTATTAAAAGATATACCACCTGGAGAAACAATAACAGCTACTATATACCCTAACACTAATATACAAACTATTGATTGTATAGGTGGTTGGCCAGAATCAATGCAATTATGATTATAGAAGAAAAAATAATAGACCACTGGAAAGATTTTACTTTTCAAAAAGATGATTTAATATGGGAAACTGGATTAGTGGACACAGAGATAATAAAATTAGAAAAGGATGGTTTTTTAGATGGAGTTTCTAGTGTGCTAGAGATTGGATGCGGTGCTGGAGATACTTGTAAATACTTTTCTGATAAAGGAATAAAAACTTTAGGCATAGACATACATCTTGATAGTATAAAAAAGGCTAAATCTAAAGAAAATAAAAGTTTAAAATTTGAATGTAATAATTTTTCAGACATTAAATTATCTGAATCAATAGATATGATTTATGATAATACTATTTATCAAAATTGTGTTTCAAAATATATAGAAAAAGATATACAAGCTTATCTTTCTAAACTAGAAGAAGTTAGTGAAGTGGGAACATTGTTTTTTGGAAATTGGATGAAGTATACTAATGAGTTAGATTCTATAAACCCAGCACTACCTATGATAGACATAAGGGATATTACTAAAGATTTTGCTGGTTGGTGGGATATTTTATTTATAAGAAATGGTATTTATGATTTTACAGAAGATTATAATAAAGAATTAGGGGAAAAGTATGCTCAGAAAGGAGGTATTGATTCTTACGCTGTGTTAATGAAAAGAAAAATATGAAAACAAAAAGAACAGTAGCACTGGTAACATTTGGGTTGTTTATGACAGAAGCAATTTTACATTATAATATGGGTGTTAAAAAAACTCTACAAGATGAGGAAAAAAAAGGTAGAAGTATAGGTATAAATAAGTATAAGTTTCAAATACCTCCAACTGCTCAATTAGTTGAATTAGCTGTTGTAGTCGGTATTTTTTCATTGGCTAATGGGTTTTTAATAGATATGATACAAAAAAGAAAAACAAAATAAATGGAAGTAATTATGTTAATAGGAGCGGGTTTTGTAGCGGGTATGTATTTTTCTACTCAAATAGGTGACTGGATAGATGGTAGAACTGGTGGCACGAATAAGAAATTGCTAGAAAATATTAAAAAAATAGAAAAGAAGAGTAAATGATAACGGAAAAAAAAATAGGAATATGGCTGCCAGTAGTATTGGCGGCTGGAACTCTAGCTACTATGATAATTTTAGATAGGAGGAGGAATAGGGCTCCTATTTTTGATGTTGAGAAAACTTTTTGTGGTGAATCATATTATTTAACCTTAAAAGGCTGTAAAAAGTGTCCAAAATGGAGTTTGAATGGTAAATCTTTTGGGAGAGCTATTCCGCCAACTTGCCTTAATGAATAAAAAGAAAAATGAATAAAAGAAAAGAAAATATAGCCTACGGGCAATATCAAGAGCACAGATACTTAAATGCTAGTGGATTTTTTGGTAGTGGAGTTTCTACTCTTCAAGTAATGTGGTGGAGCCTAGGAGCTGTCGCGGTTTTATGGGCGGTATCCAAAGGAGTAAAAACATATAGAGAAATTAAAAGATAAAATAAAAATTAAAAAATGAATAGACAGCCAATAATAGAATACATACAGCACTGGGTAGATACAGTTTGCAAACACAATGCTAGAGACATAGTTAATCTTTACGCTCCTGATGGAATATTACTTGGAACAGTAGCTGAGAATATTAAAGATGGTCAGACAGAAATTATGGAATATTTTGATATGTTCGTAACCAAAAAGCCTTGCGGAGTGATAGATACTTATTATGTTCAAGAATATGGGGATATAGCAATAGTTGACGGAACATATACCTTTGAATTAAATGATGATTATGGAAGTAGAGATTCTGTTCCAGCTAGATACACTTTTGTTTTAAGAAAAGTTAATGGAGAGTGGAAAATAGCTACTCACCATTCATCCGTAAATCCTTAATGACTAAAAGAGAAAAAATAGAAATTTTAATTACCTCAATTTTAGTGATTGGGGCTTTGTCGTTTTTGGTTATATCTAATCAAATAAAAGAGAGCTCTTCTAAAAATAAGCCTAGAAAAAAACTTTTTAGCAATAAGATGGATGATTTTTGGCAAAAAATGATTTATGGCGTAATATCAGTAGAATACGGTTTTAATACTCCTTGTGATAATATATGGAGTAAAGGGTGTAGGGGTAAAAGATATACTGACGTTCTACATTTGGATAGTGGAACCATAGGTATTGGGCATTGGGCCTCTGGGGGCCTTTGCAAAGTATATGAAAATATGGATACCCAAAAGTATTTTGGAAAATCTCAAAGTCAAATGTGTAGTAAGTATGCTAATAGGTCAAGTGGCGCTTCTGACCAGTCTTGGTGGATAGATGGATTTCAGCGATGGGTTAGAGACGTAAGACCCTCAAAGCAAGATAGTATTTTCAAACAATCAAGACAGCCCGCGATAGACGAGGCTATAAGAAATGGTTGGAAAACTGACCGTCAATTAGCAATTGCAGTGGGGGTTTCTAATAGTTATGGTAATTCGGGCTTTAAATCAAAAGCTAGAACTCGTAATTGGGATGCTGAAAAAATATTAAGGGAATATGTTTATAAGTTCGGAAACGATTACAGTTCTCATAAGAATAAAAGAAAGGTTCAAATAGATAAGTGGTTTCCGTATAATAAACAAAAAGTTATAATATGATAAAACTAATAAAACTACCATATAAATATAGCGCATTAGAGCCTCACATAGGCAGAGAAACTATGGATATACATTATAATTGTCATTATAAGGGTTATTACGATAAGTTTACAAAAAGGATAAAAGAATTGGGAATTAAAGAAACAAATCCTTTAAAAATATACAAAAATAATAAGGGTGATAAATCTATAAGAGAGAATGGTGGGGGATATATAAATCATTCAAGATTTTGGAAAATGCTATCCCCACAACAAACTAAGGGTAATCTTCCATACAGTATTTCAAAGCAAATAATAATACAAGAATTTGGAAGTTATAATGCTTTTAAAGAGCAAATTAAAGAGCAAGCTAAAAAAAGATTCGGAAGCGGATGGGTTTGGTGGGTTGGTATGCCAGACGGTAAAACAAAAATTACAAACACTCCTTATCAAGATGTTCCTGATGGCGTAGCTATTTTAGGTGTAGACGTATGGGAACACGCATACTATTTAGATTATAATTGTAAAAGAGAGGACTATATAGAAAACTTTTTTAAAGTAATAAATTGGGACAAGGTAAATAAAACTTTAATGAAGTCAATATGAAAAACTGGACTACATCTAAAAAGATTTTAATATGGGGAAGTGTGTCAGTAATTTCTCTTATTGGATTAGGTTTTATTATTTGGAAAAGAACCCCTTTCAAAAAGAGATTGGTAGATGTGGCTAACGGAGAGTGGAAATTATTTGGCTACCAAACAATAGGAAAAGATGGTAAGTTATCTCGCGTAGGAACAAAAGAAAACAAAGATGGATGGAGCAAAAGAGTGGGAGATTATTGGAGCTCAGTAGGAAGTTCTTTAGATGGTAAAGATAGAGGGGTTCCTTGGTCAAGTGCATTTATTAGTTTTGTAATGTCTACCGCTGGAAATCCTTTTGGCATTCCATTTATAAAGTCTTCTGCCCATAATAAATATATAAGAGAGTATATTGCAAATCGCAAAGAAGGAAGGTTAAGCGCTGCTTTTGTAGGATATAGGATTAGTGAAGTTTCTCCAAAAGTTGGAGATTTAGTTTGCTACGGAAGAGAGGGTCAAGGAGGATATGACGCTACAAACTCTTATAAGGGGCATTGTGATATAGTTGTAGCAAAAAGACCTGGAGAGATTGAAGCAATAGGAGGAAATGTATCTGATTCCGTAACTAAAAGAATTTTATCTACTGATAAAAAAGGTAGATTAATAGACAGAAATAATAATTGGTTTGCAATAATTAAGAATAACGCTTAATGAAGATATTTGGACACATAAACGACTTAAGCACTGGTGAATCAATGCCTTATGTAAATATAGCAAGAGAGGGAGCCTCAATTGGTACTACAACTAATAATAGTGGTTTTTTTACTCTAGAAGGGGATAATCTAGACCCTAATTGGGAGTTTACAATTTCTCATATAGGATATACTACCCTTAAAAGAAGAGCATCTAATATGCAAGGAAATAGTATCTATATGAATCCATCCTCTACGGCTATAAACGAAGTTGTTATAAGTGGTAGTAAATATGAACCAAAAAAAACCACAAGCTGGATAGAAGGATTAAGAGCTGGTTTAGGTTTAAATGTGGAAAACCCAAACACTACTGAGGCTCCAACAATAACTGTTGGAAATCCTGGTCTTCCAATAGGAACTCCATTTCAGCCTCAAGCTAGACAGCCAGAAAAAACAAATCCTCTTATTTGGATAGGATTAGGAGTTGGGGTATTAGCTATATTAGTAACGGTTATAATAGTAAGTAAAAATAATAGATAATGGCCTATATTATAACAGCATATACTAGAGAACAAGCTAAAAAATACGGAGTAACCGTTAAGAAAAGTAAATTAAAAGGTAAAAAGATAGATGTATTTAAAAACGGAGAAAAAGTAGCAAGCGTTGGAGCTTTAGGTTATGGAGATTACCCAACATTTACAAGAACAAAAGGAAAAGAATTTGCAAACAAAAGAAGAAAAGCATATAAAAAAAGACATCAAAAAGACAGAACAAAAAGAGGTACTCCTGGATGGTATGCAGATAAATTATTATGGTAAATAAATAAATAAATTATGACAAGCAAAAAATATTTTAAAGACGAAATGGTAAGAGTATCAAATACCTATATGTCAGCAGACGGAAATAACAATACAGAAATTGCACCTAAGAAATGGGATTCCACTAAAACTCAAGGATGGATAACGGGTCTAACTACTGGATTTAATGTTTTTAGTCCAATTAATCAGCCTTCTGGAAACCCTTATTTAGGCCAAGGTATTAACCCCAACATTGCACCAATTGGAGGGCCAGCCCCCCCTAATAATTACGGTAATCCTAATCAGAGTGGAAGTAGCTGGATTTTATATACGGGTATCGGTTTAGGTGTGGTAGCTATATTAGTAGTAACTATAAGTGCAATTAAAAGAAGATAATAACTAAAATAAATAAAATGTCAAAATGTAAATGTGGTAAAACAAAAGCGAAAGATGGTAGTTGTGATGGTAGTCATTTAGAAAATTGTGAAAAAAAATAAGATATGAAAAATAAAAATTATAAAAGCTGGTATACAGTAGACGGAGAGGAGGAGGAGCCGAAAGAAGATACAATTCAAGGAACCTCTTCGGAGCCTACTCCAGTATCAGTTCCAACAGAAGATACTACTTTAAATCAAGCCACAAAAAGCCAAGAATTATATACTTTAGAATCAGAGGGTTTCCCTCAATTGTATGAACAAGAGGGTGGAAATTTTGGTCAAAGAGCTCCAATAAACGACCCAAATAGTCCTGAATTTGACCCTGAAGCTGAAGGAAGTAGAACCTCAACGGGAGAGGTTAGAAGAAGTAGAGCTGAATGGGATGAATATAATAAACAATCAGCAGCATCTTCTGGAGATATGATGGCTCAGGGAGTTGTGTTTGGTGGTGGAGGAGGAAATACAATAGTAAATCCAATGTCTGCCTCGTCACCAAAATTAACTTGTCCAGTATGTAAAAGCACCGCATCAACACCGTCTTATAAAGCTATAATTCCTTCTTTTTTAGCTGGGGCATTAGCATTCTTCTTAGTAAATAAATATATTTTAAATAAATAATGAAGAAAAAGCCTTTCAAATCAGAGTTTAATAAATTGATTTTAGATGATATGTCTAAAAACAATATTAATTGCTGGATTGCTGGAGGAGTTTTAAGAGATTATTTTGCTAAAGACCCAATGGTAACAGATTGTGATGTTTTCTTCCCTAATGAAGGTGAGTTTGATAAGGCTAAACAATTTTTTAAAGATAATGGAGGTCTTACTACTTGGGAGAGTGAAAATGGTATGAAAGTAAACTATAAAGACTCTACCTTTGATTTAGTTAAGTTTTACGCACCTAATCCAGAAGCAACCATAGATAAGTTTGATTTTACGGTTTCTCAAATTGCAATAGATGGGAAAAATATATATTATGGAGAAACTACATTTCAGGATTTAAAAGAAAAAAAATTAGAATTAAGATACATAACAAATCCGTTAAGCACTCTTAAAAGAGTATTATCTCATTATGAAAAAGGATATAAAATGGTTCACGATGAGATAGTTAAGCTCTATACAGATGTTTTTGTTATGTCAGACTATAAATTAGATGCTGTTTCTCCTTATCAAGAGGGTGAAATTATAAGGCTTATGAAGAAGGATAAATATAATAATTACTCAGGAAAAAGTGGGGGAGTAAAAAACCAGAAAGCTGGTCGGATTATATCAGTTTTATTTTTAGGGGTTCTTATTTTCGCTTTTGCAAGAGGATTATCACAAGGCACATTAGATGAATATTAAAATAAAATTATGAATATAGTAGTAATATGGCCAAATAAATAATATTAAAATTAAAAAATAAAAATA
>TARA_R110000851_G_scaffold319526_1_pt1 | contig 18687 bp, 16 predicted proteins | sample TARA_R110000851 | Tara Oceans TARA_R110000851 (sample SAMEA4397627) | marine metagenome | biome: Polar Biome; feature: [DCM] deep chlorophyll maximum layer (ENVO:01000326); material: water (ENVO:00002006), including particulate matter (ENVO:01000060) such as... | depth 17 m
CGACGTAAAGATCAATTGCCGGTCCAGCAGGTAACTGATCAAGCGATTCACACAATCATCCACCGACATCTGCGACGTATCCAGGCGCACTTCCGGGCGTTCGGGCGCCTCATAGGGGGAATCAATGCCCGTAAAGTGTTTGATTTTGCCCGCCCTGGCCTTCTCATAAAGGCCCTTCGGGTCCCGCTCCTCACAGGTCTGAAGCGGGGTATCCATAAACACTTCAATGAACTCACCTGCCGGAAACAGATTCCGCACCAGGCGCCGGTCGCTGGAAAAGGGGGAGATAAAGGCGCTGAGAACGATCACACCAGCATCGGTGAACAGCTTGCTCACCTCGCCAATACGGCGGATGTTCTCAACCCGGTCTTCATCAGAAAATCCCAGATCCCTGTTCAGGCCATGGCGTACGTTGTCGCCATCCAACAAAAAAGTGTGATAACCGCGCTCGAACAAAGCAACATCCAGCGCATTGGCGATGGTGGATTTGCCGGAACCACTCAGGCCAGTGAACCACAACAGGCATGGGCTCTGATTCTTGATGGACGCGCGATCCGCCCGGGTGACTTTCTGGTGATGCCAGACGATATTTTCAGACATGGGACAGCAACCTTGCTCTTGAAACTTATTTGTCTTACACCGATAACCGGTGCACTTTATCGCCCTGGCGATCCGCAGCCACCACATCGGACTGGCCGTTACACCACACCAGGTCCTCCAGATTGCCGTTCGGCGCGTAGCCGGTCTTGGCGTTCTTCAGCACCTCGATAACAGCGCTGCAATCGAAGGACTGGCTCGCACGTTGCAATTGGCTGAGGAAGTCTTCTACCTGCTCCCAGGTCAGGGATGCCTCCCTCGCCATCATGATTCGTGGGTGCGACGTACCCTGCGGGTCGTCTCCAATCAGCAGTTCCTCATACAGCTTTTCTCCGGGGCGCAGGCCGGTGAAAACCACCTCAATATCACCAGCGGGATCATCCTCGGTTTTTTCTTCCAGGCCCATCAGGTGGATCATCTTCCGCGCCAAATCGGCAATTTTCACCGGCTCGCCCATATCCAGCACAAACACCTCACCACCCAGGCCAATACTGCCAGCCTGCAGCACCAACTGACTCGCTTCGGGGATGGTCATGAAGTAACGGATAATATCCGGATGGGTGACAGTAACCGGGCCGCCATCGCGAATCTGGTCCCGGAACAGAGGCACCACGGAGCCGGAAGACCCCAGCACATTGCCGAACCGCACCATAGAGAACACCGTGCCCTGTTGCCGCTGCGCCAATGCCTGCAACACCAGCTCCGCCAACCGCTTGCTGGCCCCCATCACGTTGGTGGGGCGGACGGCTTTGTCCGTGGAAATCAACACAAAACGTTCAACACCGGCCGCAATAGCGGCTTCTGCCGTGTGCCAGGTGCCAAACACGTTATTCTGCACCCCCTCAATCACATTGTGCTCCACCAGCGGCACATGCTTGTAGGCGGCAGCGTGGTATACCGTCTGTACGCCAAAGGCCCGCATGGCAGACTCGCAGCGGCGGCGATGATTCACATTACCAAGCAGCGGGTGCAGCTCTACACCAAGCCCCTCCACCCGGTTGATGGAACTCAGTTCGCGCTCAATGGCATACAGGGAAAACTCGGACTGCTCGAACAACACCAAAACGCGCGGGCGATGGCGAATAATCTGGCGGCACAGTTCAGAACCAATCGAACCACCCGCACCGGTCACCATTACGGATTTCTGGTACAGACTCTTTGCAACAACAGCCGAATCCGGACGAACCGGGTCACGCCCCAGCAGGTCTTCAATCTCCAGATCCCGGATATCGTTAATCCGCGCCTGGCCGGCCACCAGTTCCGACATGGAGGGAACGGTCTGTACGGGTATCGATAGCGGCTCCAGCTGTTTCAGCAGCTTCTTCCGGTCAATCTGCATGCCCTCATCCAGCGCCAGCAATATCCGCTGCACCCGGTGCTGGGACATGTACTTGGCAATGTGATTGATGCTGATCACCGGCAGGCCATTGATCATGGATTTGTGATTGGCCCGCTCGAACGTGACAAAAACCACCGGGCGATATTCCATGCCCTGTTCCAGAGCGGAGGCCAGCTGCATACCGGTTTCGCCGGCGCCAACGATGGCCACTGCTTCCTTGGCCATTTGCTTGGGGTGGTTTACGATCATTCGTACGCCCAGGCGGGTGCCGCTGACAAAAATGAAGGCCAGCGCTCCGTATATAATCGGCACAGATCGGGGCACGAATACCTGCAACAGATAGCCCAAGGTGATCAGGGCTACGCTAGAGGCAACCACCCCGTATATTATCGTGAGGAAAGCCCTGTCTCCCAAGTAGCGAATAACAGCCCGGTAAAGCCCCAAGCGAATGAACACCCCAATGGTGAACACCACGGTTATAGCAGCAATCGTCAGTTGCTCCCGAGTAGGCAACCAAAGGTGCTGTTCCAGGCGCAGGGCAAACGCAGCCCAGATTGCGAAGAACAGGAAGAACGCATCCGACAGAACGGAAACAACCCGTTTATGAACCCTGGGAAGGTTCAGAAATGACTTGATTATAAGATTGCCATCTCTAGGCTTTGCCAACTTGTCCCTGTTCAAGCGGTTGCCTCCTTCATTACCCGTGCGAGTACCTCGCACGTGAGTTTGATTTCATCGGCCTTCAATGTGGGGTGAACCAAGAACATCAGGCTGGTATCACCCAGCTCCCTGGCCACCGGCAAGCGCTCTGCCGGAGCCATACCTGCGTCCTGTATGGCTTTCTCAAAATACACTTCCGAGCAGGAGCCGGAGAAACAGGGCACGCCTGCAGCAACAATCTCGGCCATGACACGATTTCTGCCCCATCCTGGCTTAAGGGTAGCAGGCTCCACAAAAACATAGCACTTGTAGCCTCCATGGCCGATGCATTCCGGAACATCCGGCACACGCAGCCCCTTACACTCCCTAGCAGCCTGCCAAATAGCCTCACAGTTGGCCCGACGGTGCCCAGTCCAGTCCGGCATGCGCCGCAACTGAATTCGACCAATGGCAGCTTGCATTTCCGTCATCCGCCAGTTGGTACCAAAACTCTCATGCAACCAGCGAAAGCCCGGAGGGTGCTCACGCTCGTAAACTGCTTCCCAGCTTTTGCCATGATCCTTATAGGACCACATACGCGACCAAAGCTCTCTATCATTGGTCGTCACCATGCCGCCCTCACCGCCAGTGGTCATGATCTTGTCCTGGCAGAAGGACCAAGCTGCCACGTCCCCTAGCGAACCTACCGGCTTACCCTTGTAGGTCGCACCATGAGCCTGGGCGCAATCCTCGATCACTGATATGCCATGGCGGCAAGCCAATTCGTTCAGGCCATCCATGTCACAGGGCCAACCCGCAAGGTGAACCGCAACAATCGCCTTGGTTTTGTCGTTAATCAGCGGCGCAACCGTCTCAGCCGAAATCCCCTGGGAATCCGCATCCACATCCGCAAATACAGGCCAAGCGCCCGTGTTAACAATACACGTTACCGACGCGAGGAAGGTTCGGGAAGTGACAATTACTTCATCACCAGCGCCAATACCCAGCGCCTTCAGAGCAAGATCCAAAGCGACCGTGCCGTTGGCAACGGCCACGGCATAGTTAGTACCGGCAAATTCCGCGAACTCCCGCTCGAATTCACGGCACTCCTGACCTGTCCAGTAGTTGACTCGATTGGAGAGTAGTACTCGGGAAACCGCATCGGCCTCTTCCTGAGTATAGGAGGGCCAGGGAGAAAAGGATGTGTTAAGCATTAAAACGCCTTTTAAAACTATAAAAACTACAGAGGCTTTGCAGGATTACCGGCTACAACCTGGCCGGCGATTACGTTCCTGAGCACAACACTTCCCATGCCCACGACCGCCTCATCACCAATGGAGACCTGTTGCTTAACGCAGGCGTTAGCGCCCACCCACACTAGCTGGCCAAGCACCACTCCACCTGCCAACGTAGCGTTGGGGCTTACATGAACACACTCACCCAAGAGACAATCGTGCTCTATAACAGCCCCAGTGTTAATAATAGCCCCTGGCCCAATCACCACTTCAGAATTGATCACTGCATTTGCAAACACAACAGCCCCCAATCCGAGCCTTGCACACGGACTGACCACTGCAGAAGGATGGATAACAGACACAATGCTAGCGCCGGCCGCGCCGAGTTCCTGAAGCTTCAGGCGGCGAATACGATTGTCGCCAATACCCACCACAACGCCATCAAATTTTTCCAGATCGGCTACGAGTTCAGCACTACTTCCAATCACAGACCAACTACCGTTCGAAGTCCGCTCAGGCCAAGCATCATCGAAAAAGAAGATGCTTTCCCAGCCACTTTGCTCTGCCGCATCTGCGATAACTTTTCCTTGACCACTCGCTCCCAAGATAGCAAGGCAGTTCATTTATCTGAGTTTCCGGTAAATTTAGACATGGTTGCTTCTCCCCCACCACTAATACCATCACGAACCAACACCTTCTTGACCGTGAGAAACAGAATCTTTAAATCCAGCCAGAATGAATAATTGTCGACATACCAAACATCCAGCTTAAACTTCTCCTCCCAAGAGATCGCATTGCGACCATTAACCTGAGCCCAACCGGTTACTCCAGGCCGTACCTCGTGCCGACGGAACTGTTCTTCTGAGTACAGCGGCAGGTATTCCATTAAGAGTGGCCTGGGCCCAACCAGACTCATATCCCCCTTCAGCACATTCCAAAGCTCCGGCAACTCATCCAGACTGCTGGCGCGTAAAAAACCGCCGAATGGGGTCATGCGTTGATCGTCTGGCAACACCTTGCCGTCCCTATCGGTGGCATCCAGCATAGTGCGGAACTTCACCATCAAGAAAGGATTTCCATAGAGGCCGGGGCGGGTTTGGCGGAAGAACACGGGTGAACCGAGTTTGCGCAAAACCAACAGTGCAACAACCATTATTATCGGAAAAAAGCACAACAATCCAAGGCCTGCAATAACAACATCAAACAGTCGCTTAACCATGCCAATTCCCGGCAAAAATCGCATCACCAAATGTTTTGGTCAACTTGTCATAGGTTCGATGTTGAAGTAACCACTCTCTCCCCCGCGCTCCGATGAGCTTTCTCTCCGACTTAGTCATAGCGGCATACCGTTTCAGCTCTGACGCTAAAGCTCCGGCATCGCCTGCTGGAACAAAGCTTCCACAGTTCGCCTCATTGATCATTGATGGAAAACCTGAGTATGAAGCCACTACTGGGTTTCCAGAAAGCATATAATCTATGACTTTGTTGAGAGACTGCCCGTATTCCCACACTTTGGAGGGAAACACTGAAAAGAAAACAACATCGCACTCCGCAAGGACTGCCTGAACCTGATTTCGATCGACCTTTGGTGCAAATACGATATTTTCGCGCTCTGCATACTTCTCAGCATAAAAATGCTTAAGCGGCCCGTCACCAACGACTATAAACTCTATATCCACGCATTCTTGCAGTTCGACAGCAGCCTCAAAGAACACATCCAGGGCGTTCGTGATCCCAACCGTTCCAGCATGCACCACTTTCACTCTGGTACTCGACAGATACTTCCGCACATAACCTGGATCAAGATCAGACTGCTCAGCGAGGTGGGATTCTGAGATTCCCATGGGTACAAATGTTACGGGGGTATCTGCTCCAGAAACGTCACGAACGTGTTTCGAAAGATTGGGCATGGTGCCAATGATGGCGTCTGACCTCATGTAACCAAGCCGTTCAACAAACGACAATGCAAGTACGAAAGGGTTCCACTTTCCAAACCCTCCCTCTTCAACAATGGTCAACGGCCAGATATCGCGAACTTCGAAAACAAGTCGACAGTTGTACTTCCTTTTGAGAAGTAACCCGCTCACAACCGACAATAAAGACAGACTCGAAACAACAATCACTTCCGGCTTCGGCAGGCAGGATTTATCAAATGTTAAAATATTCCACTCAAAATGGAGCCAGCTAAATATCCTCCTGATCGATTTAGCCGATCGGTATTTCATTGTTTTCAACCACAGGAGAGTAACTCCGCCTCTCGCTTCCTGGGTAACTTTCCGATCTAACGCCGGTGGTTCAATAAGCTGATTAGAATCGGAGGTTATCACCAAGGGGTCAACACCCAAACCCGCCAGACCCTCCATCAAAAACCACCCCCTCCCTCCTGGAGAAGCAGTGGTTTTTGGGTCAAAATACTTCGAAATATACCAGACTGTCCGCTTCATCCACACAACCTTAACGATCTTCGGTATACATCCTCGGTATAGAATTTACGGTTTTGATTACATCCGTAAAATCCATTCCAAGTGCGTCAAGATACCAGCGGATATTTTCATAACGCGGCTGATTTTCATCCTCAGCCAGCGTCAGTGCTTCCTCCCGAGTAATCTCCCCCTCACGGACTTGATTACTCCGGAATGTGTCATGTTCCGTGAAACCTGCGACTAGGTAATAAATATAGTTATAAAATGCTGCGGTGCCGTCACCAATTCTCCACGTTGTGTTCGTATCCACCGCCGTTTCCCAATCGTATTGATTAATCAACGTGTCATCAATTAGCTGCTCGTCCCAACGCCAATAGTCAAAAATGTGGTAATAATCCTTTTTCTCCGTAAAGCTCCGATAGTACTCTCCGGACAAAGTATCCCAAAGCGAGCTATTGAAATAGCCAAGGCTATCCTTCATCGCCTTAAGCCTGAGTTTTTGGTAATTCAACTGTTTCTGCCAGCCATGAGCGTATACCCGCTTCTCCTCGAAATCAGGAGGCACACCCAAAAAACCAGCCTTAAAGTGAGTTACCTCAAGCGGGTTCACCCCCCAGAGGTTAAGATCGATTCCTGTTTGTCTTTTCACAGTCTCAACATGTCTAAAAAAGTGCTTGTCGCCCGCTGTGAGGATACTGATCATCCCAAGATTTGGTGATTTCAACCAAGCCTTGAGGTTTTTCGCGATATTACGCCGTTTCTTACCAATATCCGCTGCGACGATAATATTCTCCACACCGAGCTCGGAGCACATCCTACTGATGTTTCTGCGCCCCAGATCCGTAACCATTCCCCAGTCGTACGTGTATGTTACTGGATTCATCCCAAGTTCATTCACAATCAAATGAAGGCCATAACAGCTATCCCGCCCACCGGAGAAAGGCACTATACAATCTTGGCTACCTTCACGCCTGTAGGGTTTGACAAGCTCGAACAACTCCTCCTTGGGCCGCGGTTTATTCCGGATCTTGTAGTTATGGCAGTAGTTACATACACCTTCATCGTCAAACGAAATGTAAGGCATGGTTTCTGGAAGGATACATCTGGTACACCGCTTCAAAAGTGGTTTCGGGTACTCCAGAAGCTTCTTCTCCTCGAGGATTTGCTGAAACTTTGGAATCAGATCGCTTCTTCGGTTTTTGAAATCCACGACTTCGGCTTTCTCAAAAGCCGGTACGTCGACCACCACTTCATCCTCAAGCACCTGATGAATACCCCCGCAATTTAACTGCTTCAGCGGATACTCCTCAGATGAAAAGAAAAAATCCTTACCCTTATGACCTACGTACAGGCTGCCGTTGTTGGAGAAAACAATCAGCTGGCCCAACTTAGGCGCCAAAATAGCGGTCGCTACTACCCCCTTACACACCGACAGCACCTTTTCCGCAAGACCGCTGAGGTTGCCCGTCTCACTTACGTGTGACTCAGCTATGGCTGCAATGATCTCGGAGTCAATCTCCTGATGGCGTTTAAAATTGAGTTCGCTCCAAAGCTTTTCATCATTCACAATGATTCCATTATGTATGACGCTTACGTCGCCCCTTACAACCGGCTGATTGTCCGCCAGCCCGTTAGTAATCAACCGGCTATGACCAAGAACCACCGAAGAACCTTTGAGACGGACCTTTCCCAACAACCGCCGAATATCATAATCCGCTCTGTAGATGTTGAACTTGTTACGATCATGATAAATCAGGCCACTGGAGTCTCGACCACGCTGCCTTGCATGCTCAACCAAAACATTCAAGTCTTTCTTGCCTACGGATTCAGAGGCAACAACACCAAATATCCCACACATACCGAATAAACCTTATTACCTATTGAATGATATCTTGATAAAATTTGAGGAGTTTCCTCTCTTGGTCTTGCCAAGAAAGCGAACGAATATCTTTTTTCGGTGGATTCAAATTCTCATGATTCTCGATAAACCACTTAATACCAGATCGAACACTTTCTGATGAAAGTTCGACACACCTACCAAGCGAATAGTCATCCACCACCCTTCTGATGTCCGGAAAATCCGACGCCAGGACAGGTAGATTGGCGAACGCATACTCGAAGAGTTTATTTGGCAAACAGTAGTAGTCGCTTAGAGATACATTCTGAACCAAACACAACCCAACGTCCGCCGAACTCGCAACCTCCACCACTTTGTTATGTTCAACAGCTTCATGTACATGCACGTTCACATGAGTTCGCGCTCGCTCGTTCAGCCTATCGACGTATTCGCCGTATCCAAGAAACACCACATGAGCACCTTGAACAGCCTCAAAGGCATCAAGAATGAGGTCAATTCCCCTGCCTCGACCGAGAATGCCTACGTAAATAAACACGAGCTCTCCTTGGGGTATACCAAACTTCTCCCGCAGGTACCCTTTATCTGGCTGATCGTTCTCCTCATAGACCGGAGAATTCAGAATCACTTCACTTTGCTTTATGCCTATATTCCTCTTATACCATTCCTGAATAGAGGGACTTACGACAATCAAACCATTGACAAACGGCCAGCAAGCCCTCTCTACAAGCTTAGTGAGCATCCCAAGCGGTTTAGAAAGGCCGTTTCTGTCAGATTCCAACTCGTGGGCATCATAAACCAGTCTGGCACGAGCGAAGAACTTCACGAAGACAGCAATTGGTAGCACCATAGTATCATTCGCGTGTATTATAGTCGGGCGAACATTAATGATACGCCAAGAGGATCTAACAAATAGTTCAAAAAACGTTAGAATGTGCCTTAATGGCTTTGGTAACAATCCTGCTTTTCTTGAGAGAAGACATATCGTCGTAATATTAAGATGTGAAGGAGAAATATTCTTGGACCCCTCACGCATCTCAACCCCAACCCCATAGACCTGATAACCTGCAGACGAAGCAGCCTCCATCTCTTTCAATATTCTCGAGTCACTTCGTATGTCAGTATGTGTCAAATAGAGATTTTTTTTCATTTATATGAAAACCATAGTTTAATTCGTCGATAACACTTTAATTGTAAGTTTTTGAGAACAAAACTTTTGACATTAGCGCTATAACGAAAACATTTAGCCCGAAATGACTCAGTGCCAATCCGTTATAGAAGAAAACTATCATAAATGACGCCGCCACCATTGGAAACATATGATAAGAAGATTTAATTACAACATTCATCATTAACAACAGAACAAGAAAAAAACCAAAAATAGAGAATTTCAAGGCGATATCCAGAAATCCAAAATGAATGTGTACAGGCTTGCCAGTAACCGGATCCAGATACCCACCTGATGCAGCCGGCCCGATACCGAAGTAATTGCTTCCTTTAAGGTCCAAATAACCCTGGATAAGAGCGGACTCTCTACCACCTAACCCCCTGTCCGAGAACTGCAAAATAACTTCCATGAGATATCCAGACTCACTAGAAAGAAGATCCAAAAATAGCCAAAATGCAGCAACTAATAGAAAGTACATAAAAATATACAATATTTTTACGGTTACACTACTCAATAACACCTGCGATAGCATTGCTAGTAATGCTATCGCAAAAACTACTGTGGAACCACGGGATTCATATACCACCAATGAAACTATCACGCCAAACAACAAAAAAATAACGCACCAAATTCTTTTCAGAGGTCTTGTAAAGGCAAATAAAAAGAAAAGCGTAGCTGCTATCCAATTTGGATTAATAAAATCTCTATCAGCAGTGAAAAATATAATTAACGCAATTACCAAGTATATTAAAAAATATACATACAGCAATATTTTCGGAACCCATATTCTGTGACCATTAAAAAATAACAACAAGTATAGCATTAAAGATAAATAATAAAATATAGCGCGATTTTTTTCCGGCAAACTTTCTTGGAACTGAAAAGTAACTATATAAGCAACAGATGAGACGACAAATAAAAACAGTAATTTTTTGTTTAACCTATTTACATCAAGCAAAATACAAACAAAAACCAACAAAACTACTAAAAATATCTGATTTATTTGGAAATTGGTCTGGTAAAGTATATTGTTAAGTATAACAATAATTATAAACGCATAACTTGCCATTCTATTCAGGTGAGCATATGGAAAACCCGACGCATGAACCTCTCCACCTGACGCTGTCCTAGATATCATCTTATTGACTCAATATACGCAACTCTTTCATCATTAGTAACTAGTGATGAATTATGCCACAAAATATTGAAATCCCCACCAACCAATTGGCACCGATCTTTTATTGTGCACATTCGATCAACAATGTTTGACATAAAAATATTTTGGCCAGTTATCGCACTTTCCATTAAAATCAGTGGTTTTATACGCACCTTAAGGGTTTTCTGAAATTCTGGATCGAATGCAGGGAACTCATGACAAGTTCCGCAACGAAACCCAGGGTAATTAGGGTACCCAAGCGTGGAGTCATAGTCCATTCCGGCTTGCTCCCAGGCCCTTAACGTAACGGGCTGCCGCCAACGCAGATAGTGCATTCTGCCACCCCATTTTTCTTGGTGAATCTCTTCTTGTAGGCAGATCTTCTTCAAACGATCAGCCTCCGCTCTTATAAGTTCGGGCTTTAAGAATGTCTGATAGCTCGGATGGAGGCCAATTTCGTGTCCACGTCGATGTATTCGCCGCATCAGTTCACGAATAGCAGGATGTTCCGGCTCATAATCTGCATCCAGAACCAAGTCAGTTCTCCCACAGATAAAATAAAACGAACTTTTTAAACCATGTGTTTCTGATAAATCCATCAACCAATCAAAAGTGTTAAAAGGATCTGATTGGTGAAGACTAGATCGATTCGATAATTTAACTTTTAGAGCGCATAGAAAGGAATCAATATCTTTGCGCTTCAATAAGTGACCCAACATCATACGGGTGATTGTGGCCCACGATTGGAAAGCATAGAGGCTAGGACGATCAACGTCGTGCGAAACATTAATACTAAATTTGTGACACTTTAATACTATCTGTGGCCAAACACATTGGATTACCTGACCGAGTATTATTAACCACTCATCCACTATTGGGCGGTCAAGATAATTGTTCAGGAAACCATGTGAAGACTCCGCGGGAAAGCGTTGGTGGCTATCGAGATCAGATTGGCCAACTTCCTCAAGACGCGTTAATAACCAATAGCTTAGGCCGAGCACGTCATAATGTAATGCTGCCCCTTGAAGATCGAATTCAATAAGCGGAGTTGCCAATTCAGTCGCCGAGGGAGCTGGTATTTCCTGCTTTATAGGGGCGAAAAAGCCTTCTGAGGAAGCGTTCCACAGTTCACATGGGAAATCAGATCGCGACTGATGAAATATTTCCTGCAGGTTATCAAATCGAATATTTTTGTTTTCACCTGGTAATGTAAGAAACAATACTTGATCGATTTCTGAAAGCTCAAATTGATGACCATATCGCTCGCACAAAAGCGTCCTTATCCATAGGAGAGCGCTTTCAGAAAATAGCTTTTGATCTTTATTCACGATCTGAAAATTGAGCGAAGAGTCTTAAGCCGCCCAAATAACTTAGATCTGACGTGGGAAACTTCAAAGTACGGAGTTTGCACTGCTCCGAAGGCACGGAAAAACCGTTCAATTGGCTCAATCATAGAACCTTCAAAATCAAAGTATTCAATACCTAAAGGCTGCTTATTAATTGCTTCCCATAGCAACAGGCTCGTTGCGCCACTCTTGCGAAGCTTTGGATCTCCGCCTCCCATCAAATAATACGCTGTGTCATTATGCCGAACGATGTAAACTCCCGCGTGCAAGTTGCCCTCCTCGTCAACAGCCACCAAACAGTCCCTAGCTCCTCTCATCGCAGCTGCTCGATCAATATGATGAACAATGTCGTCACTATATGGCTGAGAACGTCCTTGGCGCTCGAAAGTCATTCGGTTCACGCTCAAGTATTCACTCAAACTTTTAGAATCACGAACTTGGATCCCGAATCGGTCACGGGCTTTACGAACATCTGTACGGATATTTACTTGAAGCTCAGACCAGATTCTTTCCTTATCCCCAATACCTTCAAGTTGATAGGTATAAAGCGTTGATTGTGTAAAGCCACGCCAATAGAGAGGGAGCCAATTCGTCCGCTTATGATGCCAATTTTGCACGTAATAAGCATAATGGGGGAGTTTATCGAACAACGCACCCAATACATTCTTTTCAAAACCCAATCGCTTAGAATAAGACTTCTGGCTCGGACGAATCCAAGGTCCCAGACATGGAGTTAATTCAGGCTGGGCTAAAATGGTGAAGCCAAGACGTTGCCGAGTAACAAAAGGTAACGCCCCGATGATTTGATCTCCTTTTTTTTCCAACACTACGTCCCACTCAGGGCCCGCAACCGCATCCAGCCACCAAGCCTGAGAAAATAAAGGAATAGATGGCTCAGCCTCACATAGTTTACGGTATTCGTTTTTCAAACAAACAGCTCCTTTTTAAATGGATACTTATTTACTAACTCATCCAGCTGTTCTAAATTTTGCGTTGATAGCTTCTCTAGTTTATCTTTGTGAAAAACAGGCAGTTTAGACTCCGGCCTCGAAACTGCTCCAATCCAGCGCCCAAGCTCCCAAATCTTTTTTTCGTCTAGTTCTTGATAATGCACCTCCCGAACATTCTCGTTCGGGAAGAGCTTTAAATCTTTTTCTATCTGTCTCTCCAGAAAATAAACTTGCGCTACACACATTTCTAGCTCTGGAAGACTAACTAAATCACTCACATTTGGTGGTTTGATGCTCCACCACTCATGCTCTCTAACACCGAACTTCTTCCGCGCAGCGATAATCGATTGTGTTACAAACCTAGGGTCTCTGCGGACAAAGATGAATCTAGCGCCTGGACACACCTGTTTGAGTAGCCTCAACCGTTGGCCCGCATTGAGATTCTTAAGAATCAGTGGCTTCCGAGAAAAGTTGGCAATTCCTCTAAGCTCCGTCTTTATTCCGTGCCGCATCCGGGCTGTAACATCTTGATGATCTAAAAAGTGCCGGTCTGTCGGCAACCAGCGATACCAGAATTCACCACACTCACTTGGTGCGTGGCCACCGAACCGCTCCGTACCACCATAATCAGCATTGAAATTGTTGTGGGGAGCGTCACCATATTTTTTTGTACTCAACCACATGCCGAAACGAAGATTCCGGCACCAAGAGCAAGCTACATTATCCACGTACTGCACATCGTAGAGATTTGTGAGAGCTTGATAAAGGATCGTTGATCCTGTTCTCGGTGCCCCAATTATAAACACCGGGTCGATGTCTCCACGCCTTGAGGATGATGAAGGCCGAAGGTAGAGTGTCTCAAACACCCTAATCAAAGGCGCAAGAAGTACTTTAAACGAAAGTTGAAATCGCAGAGAAATACGCTGGAACAATTTTTCTATATGGCCTGAAATTCTCATTTACTTGCGCTTGGTTTGTTCAAGTTGGCACAAAAAAACTGAATGTCGTCAACCTTCCTTAGAGGTACAACGGAGTAGTTATACTTTTCTAGGGTATCGGTGAACTTCTTATACGAAACGAAACCCTTACATTCACCGGCAACTACACTACACTCATTAGTTGACCTGTTTTGAAGTTCCCAGAAATGATTCTGTGTAGTGACTGAGGACTTAGGCAATGCGATTCTGAGATTGATCGTCTTGAGTTTTGGAAGCTTTGCTTTTATATCGAATAAGCGCCTTTCACCCCAAGGGACAGAAAACAGAAGACGTGTTATATTCTGATTTGAAAAATTCCGAAGGGCTCTCTCCAACAAAGGAAAAGGTATGTGCTCAAAGATTTCAAAGGCTAGCAACGTTCTCCCATAGAAGTCATCTAGGGGAACGCTAGAAATGTCCCCAACTATATCCGGGCGCTTGGATTCATCAATATCGATAGTAACAACGTTACGCCCCTTACTCTTAAGGAAGTTTGACAAAAAACTTGTGCCAACTCCAACTTCTAGTAGAGGATCATTTTTATCAGTCTCCTCGATAACCAAGCTAGCTTGGTTCCAGTAATATACCCAGTGCTCTTTCGATTCAAGCTCCGCAACCCAGTCTGAAGAGTAGGAAAGCTGATATCCATCGACCTCACTATATTTTGTATTTTCAACCATCACCTTCTCTCTTAGATATGTCTATATCAGTTAGTAGCTTTTTTTAAAGCAGTAAAAATAAAAAATACCAGCCATAACAAAAAGCGTTGGAATCATGATTAATGTACTGAAAATATCTTCCTCAACTAAAATAACAAAAACTGAAATCGCTGCAACGCCAATTAACGTTGGGTATAAATAATTTTTAAACATGCGCCTTACCGATGCACCACTTACGCTAAATGACACAACCAAATATATAAAATAAGCCAATACATTACTGATCGAAAACGCAATTATAGTTGACAGCATTCCACCAAATGATACGCCTATTAGAATACCAACGATTCGAAAACTAAGCATCATCGCCTGCATATGCAGGCCGATTGATTGCCGTTCAACAATAGAAAATATACTGCTCAGGGGAGAAGCAGAGAAAGATACAAACAACCAAAGAGAGAGCCAAGAGGCAATTATACCAGCCTCTCGCCATTGAGAACCAAAAACCCAGGAAAAGAGGTCTGGTGCTGTCACAATGAGTATTACCGTCGGCGGCATTATTATACATACCAGTTTTTTGTGAACCTCCTGTACCAGCTCACCAAGAACTCCTTCTCTGTGAGCTTTTGCGGCACCAGAGAAAAACACATTCCCCACAGCTTGCCCCACAACAGAAATTGGTATAGCCAGAACTCTATGGGCAAGTGCATACAATCCCGCCACTCCGGAGCCAAACAAAGCAGCAAACATTAAAGGAGGTATTTGCGTTCCAGCACTATTAAAGAATCCTGCCCAAGTTGAATATACTGGAAAATCTTTATATCGCAGTGCGGAATCTCGGAGATTTGATGCTTTTATATTTTTCAACTTGATACTGCGGCGAACTAATTTAGCCAATCTGATACTGCCAACCCCTTGACCACTTACCTGACCAAGAAGCAACCCTACCCCGCCCAATTTGAAGCCGACAATTTGTAGTCCGGCGGTCACTAAAGCCTGCCTTAGATTTGTTTTTGCCAAGAGGGGGAATTCTTTTATTCTTATAGCCCAGTAATTAAATACTTGGTAAATCCCGACAAAGAATACCCCAACAGGCAATATCCAAAAATATGACGCAAGCTTTGGGACATCCAATACATGTGCTATTAAATCTCCAACTATAAAAATAAACATTGTTGAGAGCCCTGTCATAATCAGAACAATAACAAGGCATAACGCGAGGACATTTGCCGCATCCTCATCTCTTTCCGGTAGGGGTATTGCTAACTCATACCTTAAACTTGACACAACTGTAAAGAGGCTAAGAATTCCGGTATAAACAGCTAAAAGCCCAAAATCTTCGGGGCTATACAACCGCGTCAACAGTGGGGCAGTCAAGATTAAAATCAACTGTGCGCCAGCAGTACCACCCGCCAGAACACTTACATCCCGAATGAAACTGCTTTTCGGTAGCAACCGATTCATCATCTTTATCGCGCACTTCCTAAAGAATCTGCTCTAGCGCCTAAAAGTACAGTGTCAGACGAGTTAAGAACGGCGGCCACACTTGTAATTTGCTCAAAACTTAAATAAGGGTGCATAGGAAGGGAAAGCACTTCGTCTGCAGCACGGTCACCATTTGGAAGAAGGGAATAAATATCTTCCAAGGCTGGTTGCTTGTTTAAAGGTATGGGGTAGTGTACTGCAGTCGGTATTCCCGCGTTGGCTAGTTTAGCCTGTACTTTTTCTCGGTCTCGCACACGAATAGTGTACTGCGCCCACGCACTAGCGTTATAGGGCTCTACATAAGGAGCACTCTCAATGAGCAGTTGAGCATAGCTATTAGCCAACTGATTCCGGCGATCTATTTCATCATCTAGAATCTCAAGTTTTGGCAACAAAATCGCTGCTTGAACTGTATCGAGCCTGCTATTTACTCCAACTCTTATATGATGGTATCTGCGATCCTGTCCGTGCCGTGCTATTTGCCTCAGTATAATGGCAATTCTATCGTCATTGGTGAAAATTGCTCCACCATCTCCGTAACAGCCAAGAGGCTTACTCGGGAAGAAACTGGTACAGCCAATGGTTGTCAGATTGCAGGATTTCTTGCCTTTGTAACTGGCGCCGAAGCTTTGCGCACCGTCTTCGATCACAGGAATTCCGTGCTTTTCAGCAATCGCATTGATAGGGTCAAAGTCGGCACACTGGCCGTAGAGCGACACCGGAATAATCGCTTTGGTGCGCGGTGTGATTGCGGCTTCCAAGTTTTCAGGATTGAGGTTGTAGGTTCTTGGATCAATGTCCACATAGACGGGCTTGGCACCCAATAAAGCAGGGGTTTCGGCAGTGGCAATGTAACTGAAGCCCGGCACAATCACCTCATCGCCATGCCCCACACCAAGCGCCATTTGAGCGATTTGTAGTGCATCCGTTCCATTCGCAACCGAGATACAGTGCTTTGCACCGCAGTATGCGGCAAGTTTCTCCTCCAATTCGTCCACTTCGGGACCCAGAATGTATTTACCGTGGGCAAGCACTTTCTGGATGTTCTGATCTATCTGGTCTTTAATTCGGGCTTGTTGCGCGGCCAGGTCTACGAATTGCATTTGGCAGGTACCTTTCTACTTGGACTATCTGTGAGAAGTCTCAGAATTTGACCAATTGGTTGTCTTTAAGCACGTATCGGCTGCCGGTGTGGGGGCATGTGGTCTCTCCCGCCCCTTGCACGGGTATATCCAGTTGTTCACCAAATTCACTCATCCAACCGATCTGTCTGGCGGGAACACCAACCATCAAGGCGTAAGCCGGGACATCCTTATTAATGACTGCACCCGCGCCAACGAACGCATATTCACCAACGGTCACACCGCATACTATGGTGCAGTTGGCCCCCAGGGTAGCGCCCTTTTTCACCAGCGTGTCGCGATATTCATCTTTACGCTCAATGAGAGAGCGAGGGTTGTATACGTTGGTGAACACCATGCTGGGACCGCAGAACACGCCCTCCTCAAGGTGAACATTGTCGTATACGGAAACGTTGTTCTGGATTTTACAGTTGTCGCCGATGGTTACCTTATTACCAATAAACACATTCTGGCCCATGGACACATTCTGACCAACTCTGGCGCCACCGCATACGTGGACGAAGTGCCATATGCGGGAGCCTTCGCCTATTTGGGCGCCTTCGTCAACTATGGCGCTGGGATGGATGGTTACGGGCATAACATATCCTCTTATTATTAAGCCACGGGAAACCCCCTCTCCCGCCGAGAAAGAGGGAAGTGGACGATCAAACCTTTTTGAGGAAGGGGTGATAATCGCCGGTCAGGCTTGCGAGAGTGGCATTTCTGATGGTGGCAACAGTCTCGATCGCTACGCGGTTTTCTTCCAGCCCAAACCCTCTGCCTTTGAGAATCTCCTCATAACTACGGGTGTGCAGGTCCGTGAAACCACCAGAGAATTCGATTTCTTCACCGTCTACTGTTATCGAACGATAGGTACGCTGACCATCAGCCTTTGCGCTTTCAGGTACATACTTATAATCGACTGAAAGAAACCAGCGCACTCTGGCGTTCTCGTACTCCAGGTAACCAGCCGCCATGGTAGCGTCGCTGTGGTGTACCACGTTTTCCTGAAGTTCGCCGAAAATAAAGTGCAGCATATCGTAGAAGTGAACACCTATATTGGTGGCGATGCCACCTGACTTATCCTCATCGCCTTTCCAGGACTGCAGATACCAGTGCCCCCGGGAGGTGATATAGGTGAGGTCCACTTCGTGCTTGGTCGCTTTCTGCTCTTTCTGCACTTTTTCCCGCAACGCGATAATGGAGGGATGCAGACGCAATTGCAGGATGGTGTTCACCCGCTGGCCCGTGTCGCGCTCGATTTCCTGCAGACCATCGATATTCCAGGGATTCAGAACCAGTGGCTTTTCACAAATGGCATCAGCACCGGAGCGCAGCGCGAAACGCATGTGGGAGTCGTGCAAATAGTTCGGTGAACAAATTCCCACATAGTCCACCGCGCGGCCACCGTTCGCTCTCCTGAGCTTGTCGATATGCCGGTCAAAGCGCTCGAATTCGGTAAAGAAATCGGCATCCGGGAAAAAGCTGTCAATGATGCCAACTGAATCGTTCTTATCCAGCGCAGCAACCAACTCGTTGCCTGTGTCTTTGATAGCTTTCATGTGACGTGGGGCGATATAGCCAGCGGCGCCGATGAGGGCGAATTTCTTTTGCATTTTTGATCCTTTAAACGACTATCGAGATGTTTTGCGGGTGGATTGTACTTTAAGTCGGAAATTACGGAATACTATGTCCTGAATCAGTGACTTTGCAGGCCAGTATACTCCGCAAAGCGCC
>TARA_R110000851_G_scaffold232932_2_pt1 | contig 18686 bp, 7 predicted proteins | sample TARA_R110000851 | Tara Oceans TARA_R110000851 (sample SAMEA4397627) | marine metagenome | biome: Polar Biome; feature: [DCM] deep chlorophyll maximum layer (ENVO:01000326); material: water (ENVO:00002006), including particulate matter (ENVO:01000060) such as... | depth 17 m
TCTTCTATATCTAGATGTGAATAACAGTCGCATTGGTGTTAAAACAACATCTCCCCAATATGACTTAGATATAGCCGGAACACTTCAAGCAACAAATTTACGAGCAACAACTTCTCTTACTGTAGGCAATATTGTAATAGACAGTAACGGTATTTCAAACCCTAATGGATCAATTCAATTAGGATCAGCTGATCAAATAATTTATCAAAATAGACTAACTGTTGACAGTATCGAAATAAACGATAACACTATTAGTACTAACGAATCAAACGCTAATTTAGAAATTGATGCAAATGGTAGTGGTACTATTGAGCTACTTGCTAATACTAATGTAACAGGTAACTTACATGCTACAGGAAATATTACAGCAAACGGTAACATTATATTAGGTGATGCTGATACTGATAACATTACTATTAATGCTGAACTAGCAAGTGATATTATACCTGATGCTACTAATACATATAACTTAGGTAGTACAGCTAAACGTTGGGATAATGTTTGGACAACTACAGCGACCGCTACTAATGTTATTGCTAACTCAGCTAACATTAACGGTATAAACTTAGAGCTTACACACGGAAACTTGTTTTATGTTTCTAAAAACGGAAACGATTCAAATGCAGGTGCTCATCAAAATAATCCAGTACTCACAATAACAAAAGCATTAACACTTGCATCAGCAGGTGATACTATTCATATTTTTCCAGGAGATTACGAAGAAATATTTCCAATGGCAATTCCTGTAGGAGTTACAGTTAAAGGTCATAGTATGCGTACTGTAAATATTACTCCTACAGCTGGTACAAATAATAACGATGCATTTATGTTAAATGGCGAAGTAACTATTGAAGACATAACTATTAAAGATTTTTATTTTAATAGTGGTGCAAATGAAGGATATGCTTTTAAGTTTGCAAATAATATTACTGTAACTACTAGAAGTCCTTATATTAGAAACGTAAGTGTAATAACAAAAGGCTCAGTAGTAAGTAGTGGCGATCCAAGAGGATTTGATCAAGGCGATGCAGGGTGTGGTGCTTACTTAGACGGACAGGTAGCTCATGCTACTAGTAAAGAAGCTGGATGTTTATTTCATGCTGTAACGTTTATTACTCCAGGAGTTAACGCTCTTACTGTAACTAACGGAACACGAGTTGAGTGGCTTAACAGCTTTACGTATTTTGCCGCAAAGGGATTATATGCGATTGACGGCACACAAGGTTTAAAAAATTCAGGACAAACTGCTATACGAGTAAGTGGATTAACTGGCTCGTTTGCGGCAGCAGAATCATTTACTTTAAAAAGTGTTGATGGTAGTACTGTATTAGGAACCGGCACTATTGCTAGTAAAGATGCAGATGGAAAATTTTTTATAAACGGAAAAACAGCAGGAATAGTAGAAGCAACTAAAAGAACAGCTAAGAATACAGCGGCAGTTGGAAATGCACAACTTAGTCAAGCTCAAAAGAAATTTGGAAATGCAAGTCTATTATTAGACGGTACTGGTGATTACATAAGCATGGGTGCTAGTGACGATTTTGGATTTGGCACTGGGGATCTTACACTAGAATGTTTTATTAGACTGAGCACAGTTAGCGGAGTGCAAACAGTATTTGATTTCCGTGCTGGGCTAGTGTCAGACATTACTCCTACGTTAGAGATTAATGGAACTGCACTAACACTTAACGTAGCAGGTGTTATTAGAATAACAGGTGGAACATTATCAGCAAATACATGGCATCATATTACAGTAAGTAGATTTATGGGAGTAACTAAACTTTATCTAGATGGTACAAAAGTTGGATCAAGTTATGTTGATGCTAATAATTATGGCTCAAGTAAACCGTTAAGAATAGGTGCTACGTTTGGCGGATTGACAGGAGTAAATGGATACATTGACGAAGTTCATATTGCTAAAGGAATGTCAAGATATTCATCAGATAGTGGGTTTACTGTTCCTACAGCAACCTTAGTAGGTGATACAAATACTAAATTTTTATCACATTTTAATGGTAATAATGCGGCAACAACATTTGAAGAAGATGTCAAGGTAGGACAAACTATACAGTTTAGTGGCGGAGCAACAGCTGAATATATTGACTTATATGATGTAACTGACTTTGGTGGAGAGATTCGATCAATAGGTAGTGCAAACGTATATGGAACATACGGAGCATACGGTGATGGCCCGGGTGTTATTATGTACTTGGTAGGACAAAACTTTGCGTACATTGGAAACGGTAAAGCAGTTGATAATGATAAATCAACTGTTGTCCAAGCTAACGAAGTTGTTGAAGCTAACGGCGCCAATGTTAATTTTACTAGTGTTGACCATCGAGGCGACTTTAGAGTAGGCGATGCATTTTATGTTGATCAAGAGACTGGACAAGTACAATTTAATACAGCAAACTTAGAAGTTATTACTACAAATGGTTTAACTTTCCAAACAGGTTCAAGTACAACATTTATTGATGGTACTAAAATTGAAACTGGTGACTTTAGAATAACCGGTAGTACAATTTCTACACTTACAACTGATATGTCAATATCTAGTGTTAGCGGTAATATTAATATATTAGACAACACAAATATATCTGGTAATTTAGACGTTACTGGTAACGTAACTATTGGCGGGGACATTACTATTGGTGATGCCGACACTGACGGAATTCAGTTTACTGGAGACATTGACAGTAATTTAATTCCAAATACAGATGCAACATTTAATTTAGGTACAAATACAAAACGCTGGAATAATATTTTTGCTAATAACTTAGACTTAGACAATATTGTAATTTCAGGAAACAAAATTGAAACTACTATATCTAATTCAGACCTCGAGCTAGATGCAAACGGCACCGGTAAAGTTAAAGTCTTAAATGATTTAGAGGTTAGTAATACGTTAGACGTAACAGGAATAGCAACTTTTAATTCAGAAGTTAGAACTGCAAACGAATTAACAGTTGACGGAAATATTGTCCAATCAACTGGTACTACTACATTAAGCGGAGACTTAGTAGTAAACAACGGACTTACTGTTGCTGGATCGGCTGCATTTGATAATATTAATATTATTAACAATACTATTAGTACAACAGATACTAATAGTGATTTAGAATTAGATGCAAGCGGGTCAGGTAATATTGTTATTGGTGCAGGAACTGATCTTTCAGTAGGTGGCGATGTTGCTATTAGCGGCGGACTTACGCTTACTAACCTTACAGCAAGTGGAAACATTACAGCAAATAGTGTAAACGTTAATACATTATCAGTAGCCGGAGCGTTCCAGTTTGAAAATATACAAATTGATGATAATATTATTAGTACAACCGCTAGTAATAGTGATCTAGAATTACGTGCTAACGGCACTGGCGTAATACGTATACCTGCAAATAATCTTGTTGTTGAACAAAGTTTATCTGTGTTAGGTGCATTTACTCCACAAAACTTAAACGTTAGTGATACTGCTACAGTAACAGGAAACTTAAATGTAACTGGTACTACTTCTATACTAGGTCAAGCAAATTTTGAAAATATTCAAGTTGCTGGAAATGTACTAAGAACAACAGACAGTAACAGTGATTTAGAATTAGAAGCCGCAGGCACAGGTGTTGTTAAAATTACTAATAGTAATACTATTATCGATAATAATTTAACTGTTAGTGGTAATACGGTATTAAACACAGTAACAGCTAATAATATTACGGCAAATAATATTGTTGTTAACGATACAATGACTATTAATGGACAAGTTAATTTTGAAGATATTGAAATTAATGACAACATTATTACTACAACAACATCAAATAGTAACCTTGAGCTTAAAGCAAACGGCACAGGAACAGTACTTATACCAAACAACGACGTTGTTGTTACAAATAACCTAACTGTTAATGGTACTACAAACTTTGCAAACATACAAACTAGCGGTCAATTTAATGTAGGTGATGCGTTAGTTACAGGCACATTAACTGTAACAGGAGTTGCAAACTTTGAAGATATTAGAATCGATGATAACTTTATTACTACTACAAATAGTAATAGTAATTTAGAGTTACGTGCAAATGGTACAGGTAATATTAGTATTCCTAATAATAATGTAGTTATTACTAATAATCTTACAGTTAATGGTACTATAACACTTAATGAATTAGACAGCACAGGCAAAATTACAGCAAATAGCTTTACTACTGGCGACATATTAATTGACGATAACTTTATTACTACAACTACTAGCAATAGCAACTTGGAACTTAGAGCAAACGGAACAGGGTCTGTTACTACTGGTAACTTTAGTTTCAATACTAATGTATTAAGCACAGACGGGGACATGGTATTAAATCCGGCATCGGGTATAATGCAAGTTACTAGTACTGATGCTATGATACTTCCAAAAGGAACAACTGCACAGAGAAATGCAAGTCCTGTTACAGGCATGACACGTTATAATACAACAACTAACAAATTTGAAGGATATAACGGAAGTTGGGTAGAATTAAGTACAGAACTTAAAGATAGTGATAGTGATACATATATTACAACAGAAAATACACCAGGCGCTAACGATAATATTATTAGATTTTATAACAGCGGCGCACTTACTGCTAGTTTAGATGCAACTAAGTTTTCTACAAACAAACTAGAAGTTGATGATATAGAAATTAATGGAAGTACAATTACAACGCTAAGTACTAATACAGATTTAAATTTAAATGCTAATGGTACTGGTAGTGTTGTAATAGATAGTTTTAAGATTAAAAACAATACTATTACAAATACGGTTACAGATAGTCAAACAATATTTCAACCAACAGGAAGTGGTTATTTTAAATTTGCAGGTACTAAGGGAGTTGTTATTCCTTCTGGTACTGATGCTCAAAGACCTACTCCGTCTAATTCAGAAACGGGAATGACTCGTTATAATACGACAGCGGCAAGAGTAGAAATTTATAACGGAACAAACTGGGTATCAGTTGCTGGTTCCAGTGGCGGAATAAGTTTTGGCGATGCAGAGGCATTAGCTTTAGAGTACGTTTTAGCGTTAGGATAAAAAGATGGCAACATATTTTAGAAACAAGATTATTAAAAACATAGGAACACAAAAAATTGAAGTGTTTGCAAGTGACGGATCAACTAATGCAACTGTGCTAGGGATTAACGTTGCAAACATAACAGATTTTGCAGTAAACGTAAACATCTATGTTAAGGATGATACAAGTGTTGAAGGTTACTTTATGAAAGATGTAATGATAGCACCAAATAGTAGTTTCAAAGGAATGCTTGGAGGAGAAAAATTAATTATCCCTGCAAACAATTCTTTATTAATACAAAGTAATTTAAGTGATAGCTGTGATGCTATTATAAGTTACGTAGATATAGTATAGGAGTAATTAAATGTCAAACACAGCATATTTTGGTAACAGTGCAGATAATATACTAGGTGGTGTAGATGGTAGATTTTTTTACGGGCTACGTAGAACTGATGATGGCGAATTGTTTATTACAAAAATAGATCAAATGGATCCTACAGCAACTATACAAGTAAACTCACCAGGTGATCCTGAAAAAAATTATAAAGAATTTGAACAAGGTGTTGACTTTTTTGAAGGACGTGATCAGAATCACGAATACGTATACGAAAACTTAACATACGAACAGCTACGCTGGGACGAAAGACATTTGTTTTATTACGTCAACGCTGAGGGAGAACTAGTTGTTAGATTTAATAGACCTTATACATACCCAACAGGAGTAAGTAGTGACGGAGACAGCAACTATAATCCAAAGCATTTTAAAGTTACTGTTGCAACTGGCACAACAGGATATGGTACTGGAAATAGATACTACCTTAATGATATACTTACACCTACACTAAACTTATTTGAAGGACAAACATATACTTTTGGACAAGCAAATGCAACTAATAATACACACCCACTTAGATTTTCAACTACTCCAAATGGAACACACGGCGGCGGGGTAGAATATACTACTGGCGTTACTAAAATTAGTACAGCAGGGTTAGAAGGTGCATATGTTAAAATACAAATACCAGTTAACTCCCCAACGTTATATTATTACTGTGTTAATCATCCAGGCATGGGTGGACAAATAAATACACTTACTTAAAGATTAGGAAAGAAAATGGCAGAATTTAGAATTGATAGGATTAGGTATAACTGGAAAGGCTCTTGGCTGACTGGAACAGCTTATATTAAAGATGATATTATATCATACGGTGGTAAAACCTTTGTTGCTTTAACGAGTCATACTGCATCTGCTGATTTTAACACTGACTTGGATTATGCTGTTAGTGGTGAATCAACACCTAAATGGGAACAAGTAGCTGACGGTAAAGACTGGAAAGGTGATTGGGTTCCATCAACTTTTTATAAAGTTAACGATTTAATAAAGTACAGAGGTATTGTTTATAGTTGTATTGATAGTCATTCTAGTGCATCTAGTGTAGCATTAGGATTAGAAACAGATCAAACAAAGTGGACACCGTTTGCTAAAGGATATAATTGGTTAAACTTATGGTCAGCTTTTACAGAATATAAAAAGAATGATGTAATACGTTATAATGGTATTGTATATATTTGTGTTACTGACCACCAATCAAATACAACTACAGCTGGTATTGAATATGATCAAACCAAATGGAATATACTCCAACGAAGTGATTATTGGAAAAATAACTGGGCTGTTGGAACAAGATATATTAAAGATGATATTGTAAGATATGGTGGAAATCTATATAGATGTACAATTGGACATACTAGTAACGATGACACAGCAGAAGGCATTGGTACTGATTTGGGGTTAGATTCAAGTGTAGCTAAATGGGAAGCAGTTTTAGAAGGTATTGAATATAAAGGTGATTGGTCTGGAACTTATTACAAAACTAATGATATTGTAAGATATGGATCTAGTTTGTATAAAGCAAAACGTGGTATGAGTGGCACTGATACATTCTTTAATGGTGTAGATTGGGACATTTGGGTTCCCGGGTTAGGATACGAAACAGAATGGAATGCGGGAGTACTTTATCAACCAGGCGATATCGTAACTTACGGAGGATATACATATACTTGTTTGATAATTGTTGTTGGTGAAGTTCCTTATGAAAATGGGTTATTACAAGATGCAGGTAGTTGGGAATTATTAACTCGCGGTTACGACATGAAGGGCGATTGGGATATTACTAAAGTATATCCAGTGGGTAGTGTAGTAAGAAAGAATGGATACTTATATGAAGCAAGAGTAGTAATAGTCCCAGGTGACTTAGTTGAGCCAGGCGATAATGAAGCCGGCGGCAGTGACCAACCAATATTAAACAATATATATGATGTAGACGGTCTAACTAAATGGTTACTGCTATTAACTGGGATATATTGGAAGGGCGAATGGCAAGAATTCTTAGGGTACGAAACTGTAGGCGATGCATCTGATAGTAGTTTCTTACAATACTACCCAGGTGACGTTGTTATGGACAGAAGTATTACATACATTTGTAAGAAGCAACATTATAGTAATTTATTTGAAGCAAGACCTATATTTGACTTAGATCCAGAAACAGGAGCAAATGAATATTGGACAATATATTTTGGTAATTCAACTGCCGCTGTAAACAATACGTTACGCTACAGAGGCGACATGCGTACATACAATACAACGTATGACGGAAGTACAGCAGGTCCAACAAACCTTACTATAGGAGTTGCAGGTTCTGCAATTAAAGTTGATGATACTGGTGTTGTTAAATGGGAAGATTTAAATAAAACAGTAAAAGTTTACTATGTATCACCTACTGGAACAGATGCTGTAGGCTTTGGCGGTAATCCGGCAACTGCATATGCATCAGTTAATTATGCATGTCAATATATACGAGGTGACTTATCAGCAAGATCACCAGCTACTATTTTTATAGCTACAGGTATGTATCAAGAAATATTACCAATTGTTGTTCCTGCAGATACAGCTATTGTTGGAGACGAATTAAGAAGCGTAACAGTAATGCCAGCCGCAGGTTATGAAACATCAGATATGTTTAGAATGCATAACGGATCCGGTTTAAGAAATATGTCACTACAAGGACTAAACGGAACACTAGGCAATCCTAATAGTAACTTAACAAGACGCCCAAGTGCTGGAGCATATGTTGCATTAGATCCAGCAAACGGACCAGGTGACACATATGCACACATTACTAGTAAATCTCCGTATATACAAAATGTATCAACATTTGGTAATGGTTGTATTGGAATGAAAGTTGACGGTGCGTTACATAATGGCGGAAATAAGTCTATGGTCGCTAACGACTTTACACAGATTTTAAGTGACGGAATAGGCTATTGGGTTAATGCTGATGGATTATCAGAACTTGTGTCAGTGTTTACATACTATTGTCACATCGGTTACCTTTGTACTGATGGTGGGAAAATTAGAGCACTTAACGGAAACAACTCTTACGGATTATATGGTAGCGTAGCTGAAGGATATGACAATAGTGAAACTCCTAACACTGCAACAGTTAATAACAGATCAAAACATGCACAAATTTATAATACGTATACTGATAAGAATGAAATATTTGGCTTTGGATATACTAACGCTGGACAGGGGTACTCAACTGCGACAGTTAGTTTAGCAGGTCCTGGTGTAGGTGCAACTCCGTCATATGATGAATTTAGACAAGGCGGTGTTTCTGAAATATTTGCAACGGAAGAAGCTTCAAATTTTATTGGTGGTGCAAATTATCAATATGTGTTAAACAAAGCCCAAAACGGTAATACAACTCAAATTACATTATCGGGTGCTGATACAGGTACAGAAGCCAAATACATTGGAATGAGAATAAGAATTAATTCAGGAACAGGAGCAGGACAGTATGCTAAAATTGCTACATTTAATGTGGCTGTAAAACTTGTTACTGTAATTCAAGAATCAACAGGGTTGCCAGGTTGGGAACACGTAACAGGAATGCCAATTGTAGCCGCACTAGACGAAAGTAGCTATTATGCTATTGAGCCTCGTGTGGATATACCGTTTCCTACGTTTTCAACGCAATCTACATCGTTACCATCTGATGCTAGATGGTCGGGTGTTACATATGGAACTAGTGGATTTGTAGCTGTAGCAAAAGGCGGAACAGCGGCGGCTAACTCTTCAGACGGGTTATCGTGGAACTCAAGTTCACTACCTACGTCAGAGGATTGGTCAGCAATAACATTTAACAATGCAAGATATATTGCAGTAGCTGAAGGCAGCTCTGCAAGTGCTTATTCTACAGATGGAACTAACTGGTCTTCAACTACGCTTCCTGCAAGTTTAGATTGGAGTGATGTAGCAGGTAATGGGTCATCCACAGCAATAGCAGTTCCTAGAACAGCTGATAGTACAGGCGGAACTATAGTAGCAAAATCAACAGACAATGGCAGTTCTTGGACTTCAGTAGATGTCGGAGCAACTGCTGACTGGGCAAGTGTTGCATACGGACAAAGTAAGTTTGTTATAATACAAGGTGGTGGTAACCTAATTCATTACAGTGCCGACGATGGGTCAACCTGGATTGCTTCTACACTTCCTTCGAGTGAAGAATGGAATAGAGTAGTATTTGGAAATGATAGATTTGTTGCTATATCTGAAAAAAGCGATAGTACAAGATGTGCAACGGCAGTTAGTTTTGATGGCATAACTTGGTATGCAGGATCTATGGAAACAGGTGTTTGGAAAGACCTTTCATATGATCAAGGATTATTTGTAGCACTAGGCCAAAATACAGACATCGTAGCAATGAGTAGAGATGGGTTTTCTTGGTATTCTAATGTAACAAGTTCTGCAGGAGACTGGACAAGTATAGCTTCATATAATGGAAATTGGATTGCTGTTGCTCAAGGATCACAAGAAGGTACAAGAGTTATTACTGGAGCAAAAGCAGAAGCCATTGCTATCGTAGGTAGTAATAGAATTGGAACTTTTGTTATAAGTAATCCAGGTAGTTATTATGATAGTTCAAATCCTCCTATAGTTACAGTTTTTGATCCTCAATCAACCCTAGCAGTAACTAATGAAGCAAAGGTTAATAACGGTGTACTTGGATGGCCAAATTGGACTAGTCGAGGTACTAGTTATTTTAGTGTTGTTAGTACTATTACTGCTGGTGATGGCTTTGCTGAACTTTTACAAATTACAGATAGATTAATAGTTAACAATCTAACAGAAGTTCCCGGACCAGGTGATAATATTGCTATTTCAGGTATCGATGACGTTACTTTTTATGTTGTTAAAACAGTTACAAGTTCAGGATCAGCTCCAACATTAGAAGCTGAATTCCAAATTAGCCCAAGTTTAGGTAGAGCAGAAGCAGTACAACATGCAACAAATGTTACATTAAGACAAAAATATAGTCAAATTAGACTTACAGGACATGACTTCTTAGATATTGGTTCAGGTAACTTTACAGACACAAACTATCCATCACTTTATGTATTTGGATTTGATAGTGTTAATGAACCACAACAATTTAACGAAGTACTGCAATTCAACGGTGGGCGTGTGTTTTATACAAGTACTGACCAAGACGGTAACTTTAGAGTTGGTGAACTTTTTGAAGTTGAGCAGTCAACAGGTACAATATCAATTAATGCAAGTTTCTTTGACCTTAGCGGGTTAGATGAGTTAGCATTAGGCGGAGTAGTATTAGGCGGAACAGGTGCTGTTATTAGAGAATTTAGTACAGATGGTACATTTACAGCTAACTCAAATAATATCGTTCCAACACAAAAAGCAATTGGCATATATGTTAAGTCACGTATTTCAAGTGGTGGTTCAGATGTAGCAGTTAACAGATTAAACGCAGGTGACATAAGTTTTACAGGCGATAGAATATTTAAAGCACTAGGTGGAAGAATTGATATGCTTCGAGTGGTTAATATTCAAGGTGATCCATTAGAAGCTGGTGTGCCACATGGCGTTACTGGTTCATTGGCAACCGCGGCATACTTTGCAGGTGGCTCAGGTGCATAGAAATATCAAGGAGTATAGGGTTTTGATAAATACAAGTAATAACATTGGAGTTACCCATGGCAGAGTTTAAGTTAGGAAGAATTAGATTTATTTGGAAAGATGAATGGTCTTCTTCTACCACTTATTATAAAGATGATGTAGTAAGGTACGGCGGAAAAACTTTTATATGTATAGTCGGGCATATTGCTCAAACTGACTTTATGTTGGATTTGAACAATGCAACACCTAAATGGGAACAGTTTGCAGACGGCCAAACCTGGAAAGGTGAATGGACAGTCTCAACAGTTTACAAAATTAATGATGTTGTAAAATATGGCGGCTTATTATATATTTGTAATACTGGTCATGTTTCAGACACTAATAATATTGGCGGACTTGAAAGTAATTTAGGAGACGACAGTACTTCGGCATATTGGGATTTATTCTCAGAAGGTTTTGATTACAAAGGTAATTGGGCTATTAACACTCGTTACAAAGTTAACGACATTGTCAAGTACGGATCAAGAATTTATATCTGTACAGTATTCCATGTAAGTGCTCCGACACTAGCAGTTGGACTAGAATCAGATCAAGTTAAATGGGATATGATGTCAGACGGCCAAGACTGGAAAACAGATTGGACTATTAATACACGATATAAAGTTGGTGACTTAATTAAGTATGGCGGTCAAGTTTATAGGACTAACACAGGCCACACATCAGCGGCTAATATTACATTAGGGCTTGAAGCAGATCAAAGTAAATGGGACTACTTCCATAAAGGTATTGAATACCTAGGTGAATGGGCGAATGCAACACGTTATAAGGTTAACGACGTTGTTAAAGATTCAGGAGGTACATGGATATGTACAGCATATCATACCTCAAATGCAACACACGAAAATTTAAGATTAGATGAATCTAATTGGTCAGTATTTGTTGCTGGATTAGAATTTGAAGATACATATGGTCCATATAGTGAATATCAACCAGGTGACATTGTTACATATGGTGGATATACATATATTTCTAAAACTAATAACGTAGAAAAGAAACCATCTGAAAATACATCAGATTGGCAAGTATTTGTAACTGGATTTAACTTACGTGGAGATTACGGAGACGATTCAACTAACCAAGATTATATTGTTGGTGACGTTGTTAGACTTGGCGGATACACATATCTTGCTAAAGCTAGTTCAAACGGTCAGAGACCACCAAATACAACTTATTGGGATAAATTAAACGAAGGTGCTAAGTGGAAAGCGGCATATACAAACAGTACATTTTATGATGCAGGAGATGTTGCAACACAAGGCGTAAACGCATACATTTGTATACTAGCACATACTTCTAATACTGGAGTTAATGATCCTGCTAATGATGGCGGCGGTACATTTTGGAATTTCTTATCAGGTGGTGCAGAGTCAGGTAACCTAACAACGTCAGGTGATTTAGTCTACTACGGTGGATCAGGACCTGCAAGACTTCCAATAGGAAAAGCTGGACAAGTACTTAAAGTTAATGATGATGCTACTGCGCCTGAATGGACATACTTTGGATTTGTTAATCACGTTTATTATTGTGATTCTACTAAAGGTATTGACGGTGATGCACCCGACTACGGTATTACAATGGATCGACCATTTAAGAGTGTACGCTTTGCATGTGAGCAAATTGAAAAAGGTGCAAATAATGCAGAAGACAGACAACTACTAGAACAAAATAGAGCGTTTATGCAATCAGAGGTAGTTGAGTTTATTGACTGGAGTGTTGCAAATAATAGTGCTCCGTTTACAAGTAGTTTTACATATAACAAAGTTAAGTGTTCAAGAGATACAGGAATTTTAGTTGACTCTATTGCTTGGGATATTAGCCACGGTGGAAATATTAAATCAAGGTTATCGGCATTAGCATATTTTAATGGTGCTACAAGTTTAGTAGCAGGGCAAGAATCTCAAACAGTTGCGGCACTTGATTATCTTAAATTACTGGTTACGGCTGTATTAACAAAAACAGATCCAGCAGTAAATTATCAAACATTAAACAGTGTTAGTACTCCGGTTACACAAGTTAAGCCAACAGCATTAACAACATCACAGGCACAGATGTTCAAGCCAACTGGAGCCGCATATACGCCAACTTCAGGAGTACTAGTACTTACTATTGGTACACACCCATTTAAAGTTGGTGATACTGTAAGCATAGGCGAAAGAAGTTTAACTTTTACATGTGCTCAAGACAGTCATGCAACTAATCACTTTTATCCAAGGAATACTGATCCAGCGGCAGGTTCATTTAGAGCTATTACAGCGATTTCAGCAAATAGTATTACAGTAAATGTTGGAGTGTCAAGTAACACAACAGCACATTTATTTGTAAGCTCACAGAACAATGCAATAGCTCCAGTAGGAGTTGTTCCAACATTAAGACATTTGTTAGCATTAACTACAGATGCAATCACAGCTGGAAATACAAATGCTGTACCAATTGCACAAAAAGCTAACAAAACTGTATTTGTTAAAACAGGACAGTTTAATGAAATACTTCCTATTAGAGTACCTGAAGACACGGCTATTGTTGGTGACGAATTGCGTTCAACTAAGATTAGCCCATCAGGTACAATAACAGCATCAGAAGATACACCAAAGAGTTTGGCGGCGATTGCAAGACTAGCGGCAATAATGCCAACACTTATTAGTAACGGAAACATTACAGAATCAAGTGGTAATAGTGCAACACAAGTAATATCAAGACCAGCAGGCTCATCAGCGGCTGGTAACTATATATCAAACTTGTTTACTGAACTTTATGACTATATTGATTACGGTGTAAATGGAGCATCTGGAGACAGTACTGTTCCTGCTTATAGAGGATCAAATACTCCAAGAACAGACACAGGATATACATATGCTGTAGAAATACTTGAGCAAAATAGAGCATATCTAATAGCTGAAGTGCATGCATATATTGCAGTAACTTATCCAACTTATGCTTATACAATAACAGCATGTTCAAGAGATGTTAGTAGATATATTGACGCAGTTAAAATAGATGCAATTTATGATTCAAACTATAATGTGTTTATGGCTGGACGTTTTTACTTAAATTCATTAGCAGGCAATACTGCTGAAGATATGTTTTATATGCGTAATGGATCAGGATTAAGAAATTGTTCGTTAAGTTTATTATCAGGTACACTTGGTGCTGGAAACGCATACGGAACAAAGCGTCCAAGTGCAGGAGCATATGTAAGTTTAGATCCAGGTTGGGGACCAGATGATACTAGAGGATGGATTCTAACTAAATCTCCATACATACAAAACGTATCAACATTTGGTACAGCGTGTATTGGTCTAAAAGTAGACGGAGCAATACATAATGGCGGTAACGACAGTATTGTTGCAAACGATTTTACACAAATTTTAAGTGACGGTATTGGGTTTTGGGTTAGTAACTTAGGTAGAGCAGAACTTGTTAGTGTGTTTACATACTATTGCCATATTGGATATCTTGCAGAATCAGGCGGTAAGGTTCGTGCTACAAACGGTAACAACTCTTACGGAGACTTTGGATCAGTTGCTGAAGGTATTGATGCAACAGAAACAGCAATTACAGGTAAAGTTGATAATCAGCAACTTGAAGCACAAGTTGCGGCTGTGTTTACTGATGGCGCAAATCAAATCTTACAATTAGAATACTTAAATGCTGGACAGGGATATACTACTGAACAAACAAGTGGTATATTAACTATTGACACACTTAGTGGTGGTGACTCTTCGCGTACAGGAGGTACGTATAAAGGGTTGGTAGGAACAAGTACAGGATCAGGATCAGGACAAGAGTTTGATCTACAAGTTGAATCAAACGGAGTGTTTGCAGTTACAGTAATTAAAGCAGGTACTGGACATGCAGAGAATGACACTATTACTATTGCTGATAGCTTACTTGGTGGTGGCGGTGGTGCTGATGCTACATTTGATGTAGCAACAATTGGAGCGGCGACACAATATTCGTTTGCAGGTGATGGCTTTGGAGCGGCAGTTAGTGCTACTAATATTGCTAACGGTGGTGTATTTGAAGTTCAAATTGATGCTGATAGTAGTACATATGGCGGAGATGGATATAAAGAAGTTGCAAGTAATGCACAAGCAGGTAATACTACACAAATTAGTTTAGCGGCTACAGATGTTAGTGGTACTGGCGCTTATAACGGAATGAGCATTTATATTACAAGTGGCCTTGGTAAAGGACAGTACGGTTTTATAGGAACATTTAACTCAGGAAGTAAAGTAGCAACAGTATTTAAAGATTCAAACGGTGCGGCTGGCTGGGATCATGCAATTGGTTCAGCTGTTGCGGCATCATTAGATTCGACTACTGCATATATTATATCACCTAGAGTTATATTTGATGCACCAGCAAGTGGAACTAGAGCTAGAGGTAGAGCTAGAGTATCAGATGAGAAAGTTATTGAGATTAGAATTATTGAGCCAGGGAGTGGTTACAGTATAAGTAGTCCACCAACTATGACACTTGTTGATCCAAATAATACTATTGAAATGGCACATACTGTTAGAGTTGGTAACGGCGTATTAAGACAGCCTACATTCTCTAATAGAGGCACAGGATATATTACTGCAACAGCTACGCTAAATGGCGACGGTTTTGCTGATGTTAAACAAACTGGAACTAAGATTCGAGTTGATGCAATGACAACAACTCCGCAAAAAGGTTCTAATGTAGAATTTGCAAGTATACCAAATAAATGGTATAAGCTAGTGGCAATTACTAACTTAGTAGGTAATGGACCATTTAGTGCATTATTACAAGTAAGCCCAACGATTGCGGCAACTGAAAGACCACCACATGATGATGCAATTACAATACGTAGACGATATAGTCAAGTACGTTTAACAGGACATGATTTCCTAGACATTGGTACTGGCAACTTTGTTAATACTAACTACCCTGGAGATCCTAGTTCATTACCAGATCCTGTTAAAGAAACAAGTGACTTTGGTGGAGGACGAGTATTTTATACAAGTACTGACCAAGATGGTAACTTTAGAGTTGGCGGGTTGTTTAACGTTGAACAGGCAACTGGTATTGCTACACTAAACGTTGAAGCGTTTAATATTAGTGGACTAAACGAACTACAACTTGGTAGTGTTGCCTTAGGCGGTGCTGGCGCAGTTATTAATGAGTTTAGTACAGACGGTACATTTAGTGCAGATAGTGATAGTGTTGTTCCAACACAAAAAGCAATTAAAACTTACATTACATCACAAATTGGTGGTGGTGTTGCTACACTAAACGTGAACAGCGTAACTGCTGGTGTAATTGAAATTACAGGCAGTCAAATATCTACTACCAGCGGAGGCAAGATTAACATAAATAATGTTGTAAACTTCAAAGGTGGAATAGACGGAGCACCTGTAGCATTACAAATGTTCTTGCTAAACTAAACTTGAAAATGGAGAAATAAAAATGGCAACAGGAAGATTAGGAGCAAACGATTTAAGTTCGGCAACATTGACTACGGTCTACACATGTCCTGCTGATACTTATACGATTGCTAGTTTAAACCTTGTTAACAGGGGAAACCAGGCTGTTACTATGCGAATTGCAGTTGCAGACTTGGCTACTCCTACAGCAGGCGAATATATAGAATACGAAGTAGAAATACTTTCTAAAGGAGTACTTGAAAGAACAGGTATTGTTTTAGCGGCCGCACAAAAAATTGTGGCTTACGCAAGTGGACCAAATGTGTCAGCAGTGTGTATGGGTATAGAAACCTCAACAGCTTAAAGGAAAAAAGGAAACAACCATGGGAAGATATATTACAACAATTGGAACTGCAGGTACTACTACAAGAGAAATTAGTACAACCTTTAGTGCTTCAGTTAACGATAGAATACTAGCAAATACTGCTAGTAGTGCTTATACAATTACATTACCGGTAAACTCAGGTTTAATTGTTTCAGATACAATACAAATTATTGATATCTCAAATAATGCTGGTAGTAACAACTTAACTATTGCAAGAAATAGTAGTAAGATAAACGGTGCAACAGAAGATCTAACAGTCGATGTTAACGGTGCTATTATAACATTAATCTATACCGGAGCAACATACGGTTGGGTAATTGGCGCAGTTTAAAACAGATAGATCATTAAAGGATATTAGGTATGGCATCATTAGAAACACTTATTAAAGCTAAAATTCCAGTAGGTACGGAGCAAAACCTCGAAACTGGTAGAATTTATAGCTTCACAGAAGGCAATACCTATACCAAGGCATGTAGATGCTGGTGTTGGTGTCCAACATCAACAGGATCAGTAGATATTGAGGTATGGGGTGCAGGCGGCAGTGGCGCAAAAATGTGTTGTTGTGGCGGCGGCATACCAGGAAATTCCGGATCATATTCTAAAAGAACAATCGCTATGGCACCAAGTAACTTCCTATACGGATGTACAGGATTTGCTTGCGGTAACTCAGATACACTATGTTTTAGAGGATGCTCAGAACCTTCAACAGTTTGCTGGACTAGTACTTCAACAAACGGGTGTATGTGTGCTAGAGGCGGCAAAGGCGGTGTTAGTATTTGTTCAACAAACTCATCAATGTATTGTTGTTTCCTTGCAAATGGGTTTTGCGGAACAAATGTAGGACCAAACTGTGGTACTATTTGTAATCAATGTACAGGACAGTGGGACGCGATTGCATATGGTGGAGATGTAAACAGATGCGGAAATATTAGTTGTATGGGTTATCATGGTTGTTACCCTGCATGTATATGTTTGTTTAGATCGTATGTTGCATTTCCTCCAGGAATGATTACAGAGTGCGGAGGAATTGTTGGATTTGCTAACTCAAACGATAGTTCAGCATCACGTTGGTCAGGTATGGGATACGGACAAACAGTTGCTATGTTAGCAGGCGCAGGTAGATCACCAGGAGGTGGCATACCATGGAAAGCATGTTATAGAAGTGATATGAGTTGTGGTTGTTATCAAACTAACGGATGCCAAAGTAACGTACCTTATGGAGTTGGAGGCCACGGAGCCTTTGCTTGTCCGGGCGTTAGAGACTCAGGTCACAGAGGTGGCATGGGTGCAATTAGAATTAAATTGATCGAAAATTAGGAGTAGTAACAGAAATGGCAACATTAAATTCAATATTACAATCAAGAGCAGGGGCCGGGACAGAAACTAACCTTGAAACCGGCAAACTGTGGGCCTACTCTACTGTTACTGATTATACTACATATGGCGGTTGTCATTGTTGGATATCACCAGGTGCTGGAGTTGTACAATTAGAAGTAATTGGAGCAGGCGGCAGTGGATCAAGGATGTGCTGTTGTTCATCAACACTTCCAGGAAATTCAGGTGCATATGTTAAAAAAGCAGATTTAACAGTGGCATCAGGTTGTTACATATGTGTAGCGGCAGGTAAAAGTTGTAGAGGTAGCGGCCTTTGTAACAGAGGTTGTTCAGAAGCTGGAATGGCTTGTTGGACAGGTAACGGTACAAACGGTTGTATATGTGCAGAAGGCGGTAGATCAGGAACTAGTTTCTGTACTACAGGAACTGCTCGTAGATGCTGTATGATGGCAAATTCATTTTGTGGAACAACATACAGTGGATATTGTGGACTTGTATGTAACCATTGT
>TARA_R110000851_G_scaffold98895_2_pt1 | contig 18672 bp, 13 predicted proteins | sample TARA_R110000851 | Tara Oceans TARA_R110000851 (sample SAMEA4397627) | marine metagenome | biome: Polar Biome; feature: [DCM] deep chlorophyll maximum layer (ENVO:01000326); material: water (ENVO:00002006), including particulate matter (ENVO:01000060) such as... | depth 17 m
ATTGCAGGAGGCCTGGCCGAACAGCACGCCATCCGGACCGAAGTTCACCGTTACATGCGAGCGATCAATAATCCCGGCCTGGTTGATATCCTCTACAACCCACTCGACCCCCTGCAACAGCCGCAGGGGATCACCGCCACAACCCTGCAATTGCTGATCGGCATAGCTCAACTCGACCGTCTGCGGGTAAAGCATGCCGCTCATGCTGTCCACACAGCCGGTTTGGGTGACGCGCATATCAACTTCCCACTCCCCATCCGTCGCCCTTACCTGGCGCTCGCTGGTCGACACCACTGTCTGCGCGTAGTCCGCGAGCTCAATCACCTCCTCGCCCAGGCGTGACAAGCGCAGCACTCCTGCCTGCATATCCACTCGCCAGAAAGGCTCGTTGCCCTGAGCGACAAAGGGTTCGACAATGTCGCCTGGTGGCACACACAGCGGATAACGCTGGGCGTGGATAATCAAATCCGCCGTATTGCCTTTGCTCCAGAAACGGGTATCCGGGTCACCTTCGGCTTCAAAGCGCGCACCTGAAGCCGACTTGACCGGCAATAGCAGATGCTTTTCACCGTTGGCCTCCAGCACCAGCGTGTCGCCCTCGTAGCCAGCACTGACCTGCAGCCGACCGCACTGCAGCACGCTATTGAAGGCTGCGGCTCGGTAAGGCATTAAGGTGACCTGGCCCAGCTCTAGCACGCCTGCCTCCGGAACAATACTGATGGGCTCGGATATCCAGGTAGTACGTTCGTCCTCGGCCAGGGCCGCGCGCAGCTGATACTCGTCAGTGCTGGCAAGATCATCAGCGCTGAGTTCCAGGGCAAAATCCAGTGGCACCTGCCTGCCATCAAGGCTGAAGCGCTGTTCGGCCACTACCTCGTCCGGCTGCTCAGCACTGGACAGTTTGCGCAGCTCGATCAGCGCCTGACTATTGGCCGCTAGCGCCACCCTGGAGCGATAGACCAACTGGCCACGCAGCACCAACCGCCCTTCCTCCGAATCGGCAAGCTGGCCTGGTGCAGCGGACTCGTTAGGCACCGCTGCGGGAGCCTGCGCCACTGCCTGATTATCCTGCGCCCCATCCGAGCAGCCGAGCATGAGCAGCAGCGTGCTCACCACCCCAACGCCAAGCATCCATCTGAAAGCCGGAAATGGTCGAGGGCCAGAGGGTAGATTCATGAAAGTGCTCCGCAGTCAGGCAAGTTGTGAATTAGGACTATACCAATCAAATAGTGTTCCCCTAGCGCAGTCGTTAAGGGCCAGCGCTGGTTGATTTCGGTCAGGCCGCAGGTCACCATACACCGGCTAAGCAGTCGCCCATCAACAATTCCAGGAAACCCCATCGCCAATGCCCGACACGCCCCGCCCAAGACGCCGCAGTTTACGGATGCCGTTAGTCTTGACCGCCGTGCTGATAGTACTGGTGGGCGGCCTGTTGTTGCCTATCGAAATCAGTGACCTGTGGCGCTGGGGCGCGGACATGGCTGGGCACCCTCTGGCCGTGATCGGCATTGTAGTGATCATGGCGCTGCTGATGAGCTTCGGCTTGCCGGGCAGTTTGTGCTTCTGGCTGATAGCGCCCTTTCATGCGCCGCTGCTGAGTATCAGCATGCTGCTGGTGGGCAGCGTGGCCGGGGCCATGGGCGCCTACCGGCTGGGAAAAGGTCTGGGGGACGCCTGGCGTCCCGGTAAACTGGCCCGGCAGGTACTCGCCCTGCTCGGCAAGCGCAGCGACTTCCTGATCCAGTGTGCGCTGCGCATACTGCCGGGCTTCCCGCATGTCTTCGTCAATCTGGCGGGCGGGGTTTTAAGGCTGCCGCTGAGCGTTTTCTTCCTTGCCGCTGTAGTGGGTCTAACGGTCAAATGGACGGTTTATTCACAAGCTGTTCACGGCATGGTGTCAGCCAGCCAGGCAGAGCAAGCCTTAGGGGTGGGCACCCTGCTGCCATTGATTGCTCTCGCAGTGCTGCTCGCGGTGGGCGGGCTGGCAAAGCGGCATTTTCTCGGCACCTCAAAAGCTGACAGCCTACCGCCAGGTTGATCTCAGGACGCTTTGAGCTGAGCCACGCGCACGCGGTTACGACCCTGATCCTTGGCATCGTAAAGCGCATCGTCAGCCACCGTTAGCAGATCTTCGACCGTTTCCGCATGCTGCGGGTAGCTGGCAATGCCGAAGGAGGCCGTTACCGCCAGGGGCTCAAGGCCAGTGCCTATCTCGATGCGCAGGGCCAGGACTAACGCTCTCAACTCCTCAGCGCGTTGCAAGGCAACGGCCTGGTCAGCGCGGGGCAGAATGATGGTGAACTCTTCGCCGCCATAACGGCAGACCAGGTCTTCGCCCCTCAGATGATCCATCAGGAGTTGGGCGACCTGCACCAGCACCCGATCACCCGCGGTATGGCCGTGGTCATCATTGATCGCCTTGAAATGATCCAGATCCAGCATGATGACCGACAGGGCCGCCTGCTCACGCAGCGCCCGGCTCAGCTCGCGCTCTATGGTCGCTTCAAGATAACGGCGGTTGTACAACCCGGTCAGCGGGTCGCGCACTGATTGCTGCTCAAGGCTTTCGCGCAGACGCAGATTGGCCAGGCTGATAGACAGCTGTTCGGTCACCGAGGTGGCAAACTCGCGGCGATTTTCCCAGTCGTGTGCCTGGGCCGCATCCACACCCAGGTGCAGTACACCGAAGGTCATGCCTTGGGCAATCAGCGGGATGCACAGATGCTTCCCGGGAATCGGCGCAATATGGTTGCACACCATATCCTGGCTCGCATCCAGCACCTCGCACTGGTGCGGCTTGCCCCGGCGTATTGCCCAGCAATCGCGGTCCGTATAATCATGGCCCGGGTAAGCCTGCTGCTTGCCCCACTGTACCGTAGTACGCAACAGCCCCCCTTGCTCCATGCGCATCAGCAACCCACCGGTGGTACCGGCAAACAGAGCCGGCATCAGCGTCTTGGTGACCTGTACCGCCTCATCAAAGACCTGGCAGGACTGCAGCAGCTCAACCATGCTGTTCATTGCCACCAGTTCGTGGGTCCGGCTGGCCACCATCAGCTCGACCTGTTCGGACAACCCCAATCGCGCCTGCTGCTCGGCGCGGACCACTTCCTCCATGCGGGTAGCCATCTGGTTAAAGGCCAACGCCATGGAAGCCAGCTCATCATGGCCAATGACCGGCGCCCGGTAATGCAGGTCACCATCCATCACCCGTCGCGCAGCCTGGGTCACCCCGCCAACCGCCAGCGAAGTGCGGTTGGCCAGCAACAGCCAGATGATCAAGGCCAGAAGCACGGCACTGCCAAAGCCAATCAGCGCAATCTGGTTGGCACGGCTGACGATCAGGATGCTGGCGCGTTGAGTATTCTGGAGGTCTTGCTGGGTGTGCTGGTTGAAGTCGGCCATCAAGGTCCGAAAGCTGTCGACCAAGCGCCGGCCCTCTTCGGACAGGGCGATATCCGGCGGTGCGTCTCCTGATCGACGATGCGCGATGGACTCTACCGCAACCTCGCGGTTCCACTTTTCAAACAAACGCTGTGCTTCATCCAGACGAGCCAGTTGATCCGGCTGGCCCACCAGCAAAGTGCGTAAATTGGCCTGGATAAGATCGAAAGAGCTCAAGGCCTGATCATAGGGCACCAGAAAGGTGTCCTTGCCGGTAATCACGAAACCGCGCTCACCGGTTTCGGCGTCTAGAAACCGCAGGGTCAGATTGTGCGCTGCGGCAATCACCGCCTGCTCTTGCGCCAGCTTTTCGCCGGTTTGCACTGCGGTCTGCAGGGCGCCATAAAGTGCCACACCGCTGACCAGCATCACGCAAAGCGGCGCCGCCGCGCCGAGCAGCATCTTCACCACAAAGGATCGGAACATTATGTGCGTCACTCCCGAGAACTAGCGTTAAAGCCAACTTGCCGTGCACAGAGCACATCAGGGAGCCTGGGTAGAGCAGGCGTTCAGGTCGATTGACCCGTTTGTCAGGCAGTGTAACTGAGCAAACGGCTCTTTGCCTTTAATCGTTCCACTGAATGCAACTATCGTCCCATACGCCGTTCCCTGCGCATGACAGCATGCCGGGCCACGGGTAAACTAGGCCGCCTCTGCGCCTATCTAATTTCGCCAATTACTACCTCTGCCGGGGTCACCGGCCAGGACACTCGCATGATTCGCATCAATGAACTGCAACTGCCCCTGGGGCATGCCCCGGAAGCCCTGCGCCCGGCGATTGTCGCTCGTCTGAAGATCAGCGATGCCGAGCTGCTTGATTTCACCGTATTCAAACGCAGTTATGACGCGCGCAAGAAAAACAGCGAGATCACCTTCGTCTATATCATTGATGTCACGCTGCGTAGCGAATCCCAGACGCTCAAACGCCTCGCCAATGACCGCAATATACGCCCGGCCCCGGACACCGGTTACTACCCGGTAGCCAAAGCGCCTGAGGGTTTGGCCGAGCGGCCACTGGTGATTGGTTTTGGGCCCTGCGGCCTGTTTGCTGCGTTGACTCTGGCGCAGATGGGCTTCAAGCCGATCGTTCTGGAGCGCGGCCGGGATGTACGTAGCCGCACCAAGGATACCTGGGCGCTGTGGCGCAAAAAGGTGTTATCGCCGGAATCCAATGTGCAATTTGGCGAAGGCGGCGCCGGACTCTTCTCCGACGGCAAGCTGTACAGCCAGATCAAGGATCCCAAATTCTACGGTCGCAAGGTCATGCATGAATTTGTCCGCGCTGGCGCACCGGAGGAAATCATGTTCGTCAGCAAGCCGCATATCGGCACTTTCCGCCTGACCGGTGTGGTTTCAAGCATGCGTGAGGAGATCAAGGCACTGGGTGGCGAAGTCAGATTTGACAGCCGGGTGGCGGATTTTCTGATCAACGACGGGCGCATTGAGGGCGTCACCCTGACCAGCGGTGAAGAGCTGCGCAGCCGCTATGTAGTACTTGCCCTGGGCCACAGCGCGCGCGACACCTTTCGTACCCTGCACCAGCGTGGCGTCTATATTGAAGCCAAGCCCTTCGCCGTCGGCTTTCGCATTGAGCATCCGCAATCGCTGATTGATCAGGCCCGCCTGGGCAAATACGCCGGCCACCCGGACCTTGGCGCGGCGGACTACAAACTGGTACACCACGCGCGCAATGGAAGAGCGGTCTACAGCTTCTGCATGTGTCCCGGCGGCATGGTCGTGGCGGCGACCTCAGAGCCAGGCCGGGTGGTCACCAACGGCATGAGCCAATATTCGCGCAACGAACGTAATGCCAATGCCGGGATTGTGGTGGGCATTCACCCCGAGCAGGACTTCCCAGGCAGCCCCTTGGCTGGTGTGGAACTGCAGGAACAACTTGAATCCCGGGCCTTTGAACTGGGCGGCAGCGATTACTGCGCGCCGGGGCAACTGGTAGGCGACTTTATTCGCGGCACTGCGTCGCAGAGTCTTGGTGAGGTGCAGCCCTCCTACCAGCCGGGAGTCCTGCTCGGCGACCTGGCCAAAGCGCTGCCCACCTATGCAATTGACGCCATCCGCGAAGCACTGCCCGCCTTCGGCAAGCAGATCCGCGGCTTTGACCGTGACGATGCGGTACTCACCGGCATCGAAACGCGCACGTCCTCACCGATCCGCATCAAGCGCGATAACGTCACGCTGCAAAGCCTCAATACCCGCGGCCTGTACCCCGCCGGCGAAGGCGCAGGCTATGCCGGCGGGATCCTGTCGGCGGGCGTGGACGGCATCAAGGTCGCTGAGGCCGTGGCCACGGCGATGCTGGCGGACCTGCAGGGCTGATACTCAGGCGGTCGTCAGAAACTTGAGCCAGGCTGCTTGAGAAAATCCAGTTCTGCCAGACTCGAGGGCCTGCCTAGTACGGCGTTGCGGTGCGGATAACGGCCAAAGCGTTCGATGATCTCCCGATGCTTGAGCTCGAACTTCAAGTTGTCTTCCAGCCCCTGAACCGAAAACAGCTGCACCGCAACCTCGTGGATTGCCAGCGATTCGCTGTGCATAAAGGGCATGTAAACAAACCGACGACGTTCCAGTGGCAGGCTCTGGTCAGCGCCCTGGCGCACAGCCTCCTGAGCAAGCACGAGTGCCATCTGATCACTGGAAAAGGCGCGCGGCGTATCGCGCCAGATATTCCGGGAGAACTGATCCAGCACCAGGATTTCCGCCAGACGCCCCTCGGGCGTTGCCCGCCAGCTTTCCAGCTCACCGCGTTCGGCCTGCCGATGCACGGCACCGAAGCGTTCGGCGATCTGTCGGTCAAACCTCAGGTCGACCTTCCACCACTGAGCCGGCTTGATCTCTTCAAACCAGAACTGATTAACCTCTTTAATCATAAATCCTCAGCCTTGTATCAGGGTTTTGTCGGGAGCATGCAGTGCGCATAAAAACTCGTGGTCGCAGGCCAGTCGGAAAAGATCGCCTTAACGCCGACCTGTTGCGCCAGTACGTCAATTACGGTCAACACATCACTGTCCCGGGTGATCGCTTCCTTTACGCTTTGGTAATACCACCCACCGCCCTCGGCCAGAGATCCACTGCGCTCGATTGACCAGGCAATCAGCTCGAGCCCGGCGAGCTTGGCATTCAACGCATATTCCGAGGGAACGATACGCTGCTGGTCATCCAGCGCGAGCAATTTCCATATTGCCGGCGCCAGTATTCGCAGCCCCTTCGCCTCCAGTTCCTTCATGTATTCCAGCGAAGCGGTGTCATCAGTCAGTGGCCGATCATCAAGATAGACCGCCTGGTGGCCAAATGCGGGAAACTGGTCGATCCAGAACAGCACATCCTGTAAACGAAACGACTGCGGCATGACCTCCGCTGGCGCGACGCCGGCGTCGATATACTCCCGAATCATCTGCCGCGCGTAGTCCTGCTGGGTGTAACTCTGCTCGAAAGGCATGCTGACCACCGGCGTTTTCAGCTCCGGGGTGAAGGCTACGCCAAGCTGCTTGAACAACTCGATGCTCTCGCGATGCGTCATAAGGGTGCCGCGCGCGGCATACAGATCGGTACGCCAGTCGGCAATGCCGCCCAGATAGTCCTCGGGCGTTGTGGCCATTGGATCAAAGGCGTCCATCTTGCCCTGCAGGCTTTTGAATTCGGCCAGGGTGATGTCGCTGGTGCGGCATTCAGCCTGCGCTTCCCGTCCGGTCTTCGGGTCAGCGGGTACAAAGGGCCGGGTGCATTTGGCATTCAGTTCGGGCACCGCGACGATATTGGTCGTGGTATGCAGGTCATCCTGGGCATGTCGGCAGACCAGTTGACGGTCCTGGGTGAAGGCCACATCACACTCGATAACGCCCGCCCCCATGCGTGCCGCAGCAACGTAGGATTCCAGCGTGTGCTCCGGAAACTGCAATGGCGCTCCGCGATGGCCGATGGAGAATCTCGAAGGCCGAATGTCCGCGGTATCGCAGGCTTTCAGTGCCCGCTTCAACGCGCCGTCTTCCAGGCCGTCCATCAGCCAGAAAGGGCGTGGGCCGAGCTCGATTCGTGGTACGCCCTGCAGCTCCGTCGACGCAGCCTGGGCAAAACCTGGCAGCGCGGAAGCCAACAGCCCCCCGGCGAGGAGCGAAGCAACAGCCAGGCTCATGGATTTCATTTTGCCTTTCCTCGTCCAGTAACGGCGGCAATCCCGCCCGAAGGTCTCCCACTGTATACCAGACCTGAGCTCTGAACCGAGCAGCCCAGCCCTCTACATAAAATAACAGCCAATAAAAAACCCGCCAGAGTGACCCCTGGCGGGTTTTGATCAGCTGGCTAGAGCTTAGTTCTTGCCGGAACGCTTACGCTCGTTCTCGGACAACAGCTTCTTGCGCAGACGGATCGACTTCGGCGTGATTTCTGCCAATTCGTCGTCTTCGATAAACTCCAGCGCCTGCTCCAGGGTGAAACGAACTGGCGGTACCAGTGCGATGGTTTCATCCTTGCCCGAGGCACGCATGTTATCCAGCTTCTTACCCTTGGTGGGGTTGACGCCCATGTCGTTGTCACGGCTGTTGATACCAACCAGCATGCCTTCGTACACTTCGTCACCATGGCCGAGGAACAGCTTGCCACGTGCCTGCAGCGTTTCCAGCGAGTAGGTCAGCGCCTTGCCGGTGGCAACCGACACCAGTACGCCATTCTGACGACCGTTCATTTCGCCAGACTTCATCGGGCCATAGTGGCTGAAGATGCTGGTCATGATGCCGGCACCGGAGGTCATGGTCAGGAACTGGTTACGGAAGCCGATCAGACCGCGAGCTGGAATGGTGTATTCCAGGCGCACACGACCCTTGCCATCCGGAACCATGTTGGTCAGATCACCCTTACGCAGGCCCATCTGTTCCATCATCGCGCCTTGGTGCTGCTCTTCCAGGTCGATGGTGACGTTCTCGAAGGGCTCCTGCTTCTCGCCATCAACAACACGGATGATGACCTCAGGACGGCCAACGGCCATTTCAAAACCTTCACGGCGCATGGTTTCGATCAGTACCGACAGGTGCAGTTCGCCACGGCCGGAAACCTTGAATTTATCCGCGCTGTCGCCTTCTTCCACACGCAGAGCTACGTTATACAGCAGCTCCTTGTCCAGACGCTCCTTGATGTTACGGCTGGTGACGAACTTGCCTTCCTTGCCGCAGAACGGCGAGTCATTGACCTGGAAGGTCATGCTCACGGTGGGCTCGTCAACTGACAGGGGCGTCATCGCTTCAACGTTCTGCGGATCACACAGGGTGTCGGAGATGAACAGCTCGTCAAACCCGCTGATGCAGACGATGTCGCCAGCGGCAGCTTCGTCCACGTCAATGCGGTGCAGACCGTGGTGACCCATCAGTTTGAGGATACGACCGTTACGACGCTTGCCATCGACATCGATAGCAACCACCGGCGTATTCGGCTTGACGCGGCCACGGGCGATACGGCCCACGCCGATCACACCCAGGAAGCTGTTGTAGTCCAGAGCGGAGATCTGCATCTGGAACGGGCCTTCGCGGTCAACCTGGGGTGCAGGGACGTTATCAACAATGGCCTGGAACAGCGGAGTCAAGTCGTCAGCCAGATTGTCGTGCTCAAGACCGGCTACACCGTTGATCGCAGAGGCGAAAACAATCGGGAAATCCAGTTGCTCCTCGGTCGCACCCAGGTTGTCGAACAGATCGAACATCTGGTCTACCACCCAATCAGGGCGTGCGCCCGGACGGTCAACCTTATTCACCACAACGATCGGACGCAAGCCAGCCTGGAACGCCTTCTGGGTTACGAAGCGCGTTTGCGGCATGGGGCCGTCCTGCGCATCTACGAGCAGCAATACGGAATCAACCATCGACATTACTCGCTCAACTTCACCGCCGAAATCGGCGTGACCGGGGGTGTCAACGATGTTGATGTGGTGATCGTTCCAGTTGATCGCGGTGTTCTTGGCAAGAATGGTAATGCCGCGCTCTTTTTCCTGGTCGTTGGAGTCCATCAGGCGCTCGGTGTCGAGCTCATTCCGCTCGAGGGTGCCAGATTGGCGCAGAAGCTTATCAACCAGCGTGGTCTTACCGTGGTCAACGTGGGCAATAATGGCAATGTTGCGGAGTTTCTCGATCACTATGGACATCCTGGATTGCTTGACCGCAGTCAAGCTAACTGAAAAAAGAGGTGGGCATTATACAGACCCGGACGTGACAGTGTATGTTTTTTGTACGCCGGAGCCTATTATCGGTCATTTTAGCGGGTTATTTGCCTAAAACAGGCGCCTGGATGATGTAAGGTGCTGCGGATGAGCGCATTATATGGCGGCCAGCAAATAGCCTGGCGCTGAAGCACCAAAATAATGCATCGAACCACTTGTGAGCCCTATTTTGGTGCGCACAAAAAGAGTGCTTGCTTGCGGCATTTGTCCACGGCCCGCTAAACCAGGCTTTATAGCGAATGCTCCGAAATGGCACATCTTTTGCTCACTTGTAATGCAGGCGGTAAAGCTAGCGGTTGTGCGGGTGTATACCGCTCGAATTTAGAAGCGCCGGGCCAGATGTCCGGCAAATGATTCCTTCTGGAGGAAACCATGTCGAAAGCGATTCAATTGATCAAAGAATTTGACGTGAAGTGGGTTGACCTGCGCTTCACCGATACCAAAGGCAAGCAGCAGCACGTCACCATGCCGGCTCGTGATGTCAAAGACGACTTCTTTGAAGAAGGCAAGATGTTTGACGGCTCCTCGATTGCCGGCTGGAAAGGCATTGAAGCTTCCGACATGATCCTGATGCCCGATGACAGCACTGCCGTTATCGACCCCTTCACCGAAGAGCCGACGCTGATTCTGGTTTGCGACATCATCGAACCTTCCACCATGCAAGGCTATGAGCGCGACCCGCGCGGTATCGCAAAGCGCGCCGAAGAGTATCTGAAGTCCACCGGTATCGGTGACACTGTATTTGTTGGCCCAGAGCCCGAATTCTTCATCTTCGACGAAGTAAAGTTCAAGTCTGACATTTCCGGTTCCATGTTCAAGATCTTCTCCGAACAGGCTTCCTGGAACACCGATGGCGACATCGAAACCGGCAACAAGGGTCACCGTCCGGGCGTCAAGGGTGGTTACTTCCCCGTGCCGCCGGTCGACCACGACCACGAAATCCGTACTGCCATGTGTAATGCCATGGAAGAGATGGGTCTGACCATTGAAGTGCATCACCACGAAGTGGCGACCGCTGGCCAGAACGAAATCGGCGTACTGTTCAACACGCTGGTGGCCAAGGCTGACGAAGTACAAACGCTGAAGTATTGCGTGCACAACGTCGCCGATGCCTTCGGCAAGACCGCTACCTTCATGCCCAAGCCGCTGTACGGCGATAACGGCTCCGGTATGCACGTGCACATGTCCATCTCCAAAGATGGCAAGAACACCTTTGCGGGTGAAGGCTACTCCGGCCTGTCCGATACCGCCCTGTTCTTCATCGGCGGCATCATCAAGCACGGCAAGTCGCTGAACGCCTTCACCAACCCGTCTACCAACAGCTACAAGCGCCTGGTACCTGGTTTTGAAGCACCGGTCATGCTTGCCTACTCGGCCCGCAACCGTTCTGCTTCGATCCGTATTCCTTACGTTTCCAGCCCGAAAGCTCGCCGTATCGAAGCTCGCTTCCCTGATCCGGCTGCCAACCCTTACCTGTGCTTCGCCGCACTGCTGATGGCTGGCTTGGATGGCATCCAGAACAAGACTCACCCTGGCGATGCCGCTGACAAGAACCTGTACGATCTGCCGCCCGAAGAGGCCAGCCAGATTCCTCAGGTTTGTGGCAGCCTGAAAGAAGCGCTCGAGTCTCTGGACGCAGATCGCGAGTACCTGACCAAAGGTGGCGTGTTCACCGACGATCTGATCGATGCTTACATCGAGCTGAAAGCCGCTGAAGAAATCAAGGTTCGCACCTTCGTTCACCCGCTGGAATACGACCTGTACTACAGCGTCTGATTTAGCTGGTGTAGCCTAAAAAAGGGCGTCCATTCGGACGCCCTTTTTTTTCGCCCGTCTGCTGGCGCTTGCCAGATACCCATTTGAGTGCAAGTCTTAAGACTGACCTAACAGGAGTCACTGATCATGCCGCGTATTTATCTGCCACTGGCGCTTGGCGCGCTGTTCACCGTGATGAGCCTGCCCGTGCTCGCCCAGATCTATACCTGGAAGGACGCCAACGGCAATACCATCTATTCCGACCGGCCGCACCCAGATGCCAAAACCATCGAGCTGCGCCCCACCAATACGGTGCAGCCACCACCGACCCCCTCCTCGGCGCAAAACCGTGACTCGCAGGACAACGGGAGTAATGGCGGCCAGGCGTCCGGTGGCAATTATCGGGTATTGGAAATTGCCAGCCCGGCCAATGACGAAGCAATCCGCAGCAATGAGGGCGTGCTGAGCCTGACAGTCAACACCGATCCTCCACTCTCCAGCGGGCATCTGATGCGCGTAGTGATGGATGGCGAGCTGCGCGAGGAGGCCGTTGCCGGTAACGGTCAGGCATCGCAAAGCCTGAATCTGACCGACATTGACCGGGGTAGCCACACCCTGACTGCTGTGGTCTATGACGCACGCGGCAATGTGGTCCAGAGCACGGCCGCCATTACTGTGCATGTGCAACGCACCTCGGTAAATCAACCTGGCCGCACCGGCACCAATCAGGCGCCACGCCCGGGCAACCCCAATCCAGGCTCAGGCTCAGGCTCAGGTAATAATAGTGGCGGCAGCACAGGTGGTGGTACCGGCAGTGGCGTAAGCACCGGCGGAGGCAGCACCACCGGCAACTGAGCCCCAATACCATCCACATCGCAGTCAGGCCGCTACCGCAATGCACCAATTTTGTGCATACTCGTCAGCAAAGCGGCCTTTTCCGTGCACCGCCCCGCCACTGTCGATTCGCATTGCCCTCTGCCAAGCGCTGCAAGGGCACGGACGCGAGGACCCGAAGATCGGCCTGAATTGCATTCCCAGCGCCAAAGCAGGCCCTCTCCCACCGGGCTGATCCCTCAGCGAGCATGTACGGCAAACCACTCGGCGGTATATCCGTAAGGCAGGCCGCACGACACAAGCAATACGCCCCGTATTGGTTCGCTTCTTGCATTTGTCTGCACACACCAAGGAATTAGTCATGCTGACCGATCGCTACCTACGCCAGATTCTCGATAACTTGACCACAGCCGTGATCCTGCTGGATGCCGAGCTGCGCGTGAATTACATGAATCCCGCCGCTGAAATACTGCTGGCGGTGAGCGGTCAGCGGGTGGCGCTGCAGCAGTTCGGCGAACTGTTCAACGATGCCGAGACCGCCGTGCAGTCGCTGGAAAGTGCGATCAATACCGGCAATCCGTTCACCAAGCGCGAAGCTCAGTTAAGCCTGACCAACGGCCAGTCGCTGATGGTGGACTATTCGGTTACGCCGATTGGCAGCAAAAGCACCAACTGGCTGCTGATGGAGCTGCATCCCCGCGACCGGCTGCTGCGCATTACCAAGGAAGAGGCGCAACTGTCCAAGCAGGAAGTCACCAAGGTGCTGGTGCGCGGCCTGGCGCACGAAATCAAGAATCCGCTCGGCGGAATTCGTGGCGCGGCCCAATTGCTGGCCCGGGAACTGCCGGAGCAATCATTACGTGATTACACCGATGTGATCATTGAAGAAGCGGACCGGCTGCGCAATCTGGTAGACCGGATGCTCGGCCCTTACCGGCCGCCCAATCTGCAGCCGTTGAATATCCACGAGATTACCGAACGCGTGTTCAGCCTGATCGAGGCAGAAACCCAAGGCGAACTGAGCCTGCGGCGGGATTACGACCCGAGCATTCCCGATATTCTCGCAGACCGTGAGCAACTGATTCAGGCGCTGCTGAACATCGTACGCAACGCCATGCAAGCGATCGATGAAAGCGGCGCACTGCGCGAGGGCCGGATCACGCTACGCACCCGTGCGCTGCGCCAGTTCACCATCGGCCAGATTCGCCACCGCCTGGTTTGTCGCCTGGAAGTGATTGATAACGGCCCCGGCATCCCTGCCGAGATCGTTGAAAGTATTTTTTATCCCATGGTCAGCGGCCGAGCCGAAGGCACCGGGCTGGGGCTTTCGATTACGCAGAACATCGTCAGCCAGCATCAGGGCCTGATTGAATGCGAAAGCACCTCCGGCCGCACCGTATTTACCCTGTTCCTGCCACTGGAACCCATACCGGGAGACTAACCCTATGAGCCGAGCTGAAAACGTCTGGATTGTTGACGACGACCGATCTATCCGCTGGGTGCTGGAGAAGGCATTGCAACAGGAAGGCATGGAGCCGGTCTGCTTCGACAGTGCCGACAGCGCTCTGGCACGGCTGCAGCGCCAGCACCCGGATGTCCTGATCAGCGATATCCGCATGCCCGGCACCAGCGGTCTGGAATTGCTGGCGAGTATTCGTGATCAATTTCCGAAACTGCCGGTCATCATCATGACCGCGCATTCTGACCTCGACAGCGCGGTGGCCTCTTACCAGGGCGGCGCATTCGAATACCTGCCCAAGCCCTTCGATGTGGATGAAGCCGTGGCGCTGGTTCGCCGCGCGCTGGCGCACAGCCGCGAACAGGATGGCCAGGAGCCCGATGCTGCGCAGGCTCGCACGCCGGAAATCATCGGCGAAGCACCGGCGATGCAGGAAGTCTTTCGCGCCATCGGCCGCCTCTCGCACTCCAACATCACCGTATTGATCAACGGTGAATCGGGTACCGGCAAGGAACTCGTAGCACACGCCCTGCACCGCCACAGCCCGCGCGCGCGCAATCCCTTTATTGCACTGAACATGGCGGCGATTCCCAAAGATCTGATGGAATCGGAGCTATTCGGTCACGAGAAAGGCGCCTTTACCGGCGCTGCCGTGCAGCGCCGCGGACGCTTCGAGCAGGCCGACGGGGGCACGCTGTTTCTTGATGAGATTGGCGATATGCCAGCCGAGACCCAGACCCGCCTGCTGCGCGTACTGGCCGATGGCGAGTTTTACCGAGTCGGCGGCCATACGCCGATCAAGGTCGATGTGCGCATCATCGCCGCCACCCACCAGAATCTGGAAGGCCTGGTGCAGGCCGGCGGCTTCCGTGAGGATCTGTTCCACCGTCTCAACGTGATCCGTATTCATATTCCCAAACTCGCCGAGCGCCGTGAAGACATTCCCGCGCTGGCTCAGCACTTCCTCGCGCGCGCTGCGCAGGAACTGGCCGTCGAGCCCAAGGTACTCAAACCTCAGACCCAGGATTACCTGCGCAACCTGCCCTGGCCGGGCAACGTCAGGCAGCTGGAAAATACCTGTCGCTGGATTACCGTCATGGCCTCCAGCCGCGAAGTGCTGGTCGAAGACTTGCCCCCGGAAATGCTCACGCAGCACCAGGACAGTGCGCCCGATGGGCATTGGGAGCACAGTTTGCGCACCTGGGCGGACCAGGAGCTGGCCCGTGGGGTGTCCAACCTGCTGGACATTGCGGTACCTGCGTTCGAGCGCATCATGATCGAAACCGCCCTTAAACACACTGCAGGCAGACGCCGCGATGCCGCGCAGTTACTGGGCTGGGGCCGTAATACGCTGACCCGGAAAATCAAGGAACTGGGGATGAATATCGACGGCGCTGACGAGGATGACAGCGAATAATACCGCCGCCCCTTAAAGCTGGCACGCTTGATGCTTTAGTAATACTGGGTGTATTTGGGGTGACTCTGGTTCAGGCAGGCCAGAGTCGCCTTTTTTTATGGGCGATCGGAAAGCAGCTGCAAGCTGCAAGCTGCAAGCTGCAAGCGTAATCAGTCTTATGTTTGGGTACTCCCTCCAAGCGCTGCATCTGCGACAACATTCATTTCCGGCACTCACGCAACTTGCCGCTTGACGCTGCGGGCGCCTAAACTGCGCGACCGTCATGCCACATCCGAAGCGCCCGCCATGTTCCATATCGCCCTGCTCGAACCTGAAATCCCGCCCAACACCGGCAATATCATCCGCCTGTGCGCCAACACTGGCTGCCAGTTGCACCTGATAGAACCCTTGGGCTTTGAGCTGGATGACAAGCGCTTGCGTCGTGCGGGGCTGGATTACCACGAGTTTGCTGCGGTAAAGACCTATGCGAATCTGGAAGCCTGCCTGGCGGCAGTCAAACCCGAGCGGGTATTTGCCTTGAGCACCAAGGGCAAACAGGGCTTCAGTGATGCGGCGTTCAATCCGGGGGATCTGTTTCTGTTTGGACCGGAAAGCCGTGGGCTGCCAGCCGAGGTACGGGACGCCCTGCCTGCGGAGCAGGTGTTGCGGCTGCCAATGATGCCCGGCAGCCGCAGCCTGAACCTGTCCAACAGTGCTGCAGTGCTGATTTACGAGGCGTGGCGCCAGCAAGGTTTTGCCGGCGCCGGGCACTGAGACTCAGTTGCGGACTTTAACCACGACTTTGCCGACGGCCTTGCGTGAGCTCAGTACTTCCAGAGCGTCTTCGTACTCGTCGAGCTTGTAGGTCAGGGACACCAGCGGCTTGAGCTTGCCTTCGCTGAACCAGGCAAACAACTGCTGGAAGTTTTCCAGGTTGGCCTGTGGCTCGCGCGCGGCGAAGGAGCCCCAGAACACACCAACGATGGACGAACCCTTGAGCAGCGCCAGGTTGGCTGGGAACTCGGGGATGCGACCGCTGGCAAAACCCACTACCAGCAAGCGGCCCTTCCAGTTGATCGAGCGCACGGCCTGGTCAAACAGATCACCACCGACCGGATCGTAGATCACATCCGCGCCCTGGCCCTTGGTCAGCTCCTTGACCGCATCCTTGAGGCTGACTTCGCTGTAGTTGATCAGTTCATCGGCGCCAGCGGCCTTGGCCACTTCCAGCTTCTCAGCGCTGGACGCAGCAGCAATGACCCGCGCACCCATGGCTTTACCAATCTCCACAGCCGCCAGACCCACACCACCGGAGGCGCCGAGCACCAGAAGGGTTTCACCCGGCTGGATGTTCGCGCGCTGCTTGAGCGCGTGCATGGAGGTACCGTAGGTCATGCTGAAACCGGCTGCCGTGACAAAATCCATATCCTTGGGCATGGGCAGCACGCGCATGGCATCAATGCCTACCTGCTCGGCAAAACTGCCAAAGCCGGTCAGGCCCATGACCCGGTCACCTGGCTTGAGGTGCTTGACCTTCTCGCCGACGCTGGCAATCACGCCCGCCGCTTCGCCACCCGGGGAAAACGGGAACGGGGGCTTGAGCTGGTATTTGCCCTCGATGATCAGCGTGTCAGGGAAGTTCACCCCGGCGGCGTGAATATCGATGATCACTTCATTGGGCTTGGCGACTGGATCTGCAGTCTCTTCCAGCACCAGGTTGCTCGGCGGTCCAAAGGATTTACACAATACGGCTTTCATGACGACTCCACTGTTATCAGGACGGTTATCGGGTTTTCACACAGTCTAGTCGCATGCGGGGCAACCGGGTCAATGACCATGCCTTGAATTGATTGATACCCATAAGAGCGCAACAGGCCAGAAAAACACACGAAGGGGTTGCGGGACGCGCAGACGAAGATTGGCGGCAACGGCTGGCTCGGCTATCCTGAGGCCAACCTAACCGGAGTTCAGCTGATGCTAGTGAGAAACACCCTGTATGCCCTGCTGCTGTCGATGGCCTTCTGGCTTCCCGCTCAGGCGAATGAGACCGCGGCCCCGGCTGGCGCCCAGTATGTGGAAATGAAACCCGCCTTTGTGGGCACCATCGGACCTGGGCCGCGCATTCAGTACATGAAAGTGGATGTCGCATTGCGCGCCAATGACCCCACCGCCGTGGAGCGTATCCAGTATCACGATCCGTTGATCCGCAACACACTGGTAGCGCTGTTCGGCCGGCAGACGCCCGAAGGGCTGGCCACGCTGGAGGGCAAGGAGCAGCTCAAGGTAGAAGCCCTGGAAGCGGTGCAGGCGGTACTGGAAGAAGAGGAAGGCAAACCCCTGGTGGATGATCTGTTGTTCACCAACCTGGTTACCCAATAACCCGTCCCCAGCCCACGCAATGATTTACCTGCACTCTTGCAACGCGCCTGTCGCTCAGGCGCGCTGGCTTAGATAGCTCTCAACAAAACGATCAAAGTCCATTTCATCTGCCGCCTCGATCGCCGCCTGCTCCGCCAGTGAGCTGTCGGCCTGGGCTTTACAGGCGCGCAGCGTCTCGGCATCCAGCGGCCGCGCATGAAACTCGCGGGCATGCGCCTTTGATTGCGCCAGCGCAAAACGGAAGAAGCTGTTGTTGTGCTCGGCAAGCGCCTCCAGCACCCGGGCTGATGGGGTCAGCGCGGGGTTTTCCAGCTTGCTGCGCTGGAGCGCCAGGCTGTCGCTATAGGCACTGACCTGATGGCTGTTATCCAGCAAGGTCGCGCACTGGGCGATATCGTCCAGCAGTGCCAGACCCCATTCCTTGAGATCGCGGGACTGTCCGTTATCACTCAACTGCAAGCCCGGCTCGCGGCCACGCTTGACTGCCAGAGCGAAGTTATCCCCGGTCTCGGTACAAGCCTCTTCGGTCAGCGCGGGGCTTTCCTGCAAGGCGCAATAGAGCAGAAAGCTGTCGAGAAAACGGGCGCTGGCCGGCTCTATGCCCAGGGGCACGAAGGGATCGATATCCATGCAACGCACTTCAATATATTCCACGCCGCGTGACGCCAGGGCGTACACCGGCTTCTCGCCACTGCGCGTCACGCGCTTGGGCCGAATCGGGCTGTAGAATTCGTTTTCAATCTGCAGCAGGTTGGTATTGAGTTGCTGCCATTGACCCTGGGCATCATGCGTACCCAACTGGTCGTAGCCTGCGTACGGCAGGCTGATCGCCTCCTGCATGCTGGCGATGTAACTGTCGAGGCTGTTGTAGCACACGTTCAGGCCGGACTGGGCGTTGTTGTTATAGCCCAGGTCGCTCATGCGCAGGCTGGTGGCATGGGGCAGATACAGGCTCTTCTCGCCCAGCGGCAACAGCTTGTGATCGCGGCCCTGCAGGAAGGTCGCGCACACGGCCGGAGAAGCGCCAAACAGATACATCAGCAGCCAGGCATAGCGGCGGAAGTTACGGATCAGATCCATATAGCGCTCTGACTGAAAGTCCTGCGCCGAGCGCGTATCACCCGCCTGCTCCTGAAGCACCGCCCAGAGCGGCGCAGGCAGGGAAAAGTTGTAGTGAATACCGGCAAT
>TARA_R110000851_G_scaffold57296_1_pt1 | contig 18656 bp, 21 predicted proteins | sample TARA_R110000851 | Tara Oceans TARA_R110000851 (sample SAMEA4397627) | marine metagenome | biome: Polar Biome; feature: [DCM] deep chlorophyll maximum layer (ENVO:01000326); material: water (ENVO:00002006), including particulate matter (ENVO:01000060) such as... | depth 17 m
ATACCTCTTGCATACCATTGAGCCGCTTTACCGACTATATAAGCAGAACCTAACCCTATTAAAGTTGTAATTGGGTTATCAGCCGCAAATTGAACAAAACCTCCAAGTAATTCACCAACACTTTTACCAAAACTAACTAAACTTCCAGTTAAATCACTATCACTAGCCCATTTATGGAAGTCACCAATACTACCTTCTAGGGCTATTGCAAGAGCTTCAAAGCCAGGTAATAACATTGATTTAAACATATTTTCTAAACCATCCCACCTTTCGTTGAATGTCATGGCTTGTGTAGCACTTTCCTTAAGTGTTTGTTGGTAATCAATTTGAGACTTAACTATTTGAGGTGTTATCTGTCTAAGCGCATTAACACTCTCAGTTACAGTTTTATCACCTACTTGAGTTGTAATTACAAATTCTTTCTTTTTATCATCCCAAGTGGCTAAACCTGAAATATATTCTTTATCTTCTTCACTAAAAGCACTTGATACGTTACTAGTAATCGCATTAAATTTAGCTTTTGCTTTAGCCATATTAGAAAATGTTTCAACGCTAATTCCAGTTACTTTAGAAACTTCACGTAATCTATTTAATTCCATTGGGTCAATAGAAATCTCACCACTTTCTTTATCAAATCTAGCTGTTGCGGTTGTAGCAGCAACAATTTCTTCAGTTAAACCAGTTAAATCATTTCTACTTCTATACATAAGTTCAAACGGGTCACCCATTTTAGCCCACGCACCACCTAATACTTGTAATTTAGCAGCGGCTTCAACAGCACCTTCAGGTGTCATTAAATTATCAGCGAAACCAGCGATTTCACCCATCTCAAATTTAAATTTGGTAGCTAGGGCTGCCATTTTGGTTAAACCCTTAACACCACCTTTAAAATTGTATTTGTGAAGTAATTTAATATTCTTTTGAACATTTTTAATCACCTTACCACTATTAACACCCATTTTATGGGATGTTTTAAGCATATCATCAACCAATTTAGCACTCCCTTTAACAGAAATATTAAAATTATCCATTTCACCAGCAAACTCAGCTGCACCTTCAATTCCCAAAGTAGTACCCTTAGCTAATTCAGCCATAGATTCCATTTGTTGGTCTGATAATTGAACACTACGTCCAATATTATCAGAATAAGTACCTTGCAACTTAGCCAACTCTTTGGTACCAACACCCATTTGTGTTGTTGTTAATGAGGTTTTGTAAATGTTATTTCTAAATCCTTTTGCTTGATTAGAAAGAATACCCATTGAAAGCTCAGTTCCTTTAACGGCTTTTTGTTGTTCTAAAAGATAATCTTTTTGTTGGTAAATAAACTTTCCTAAATTCTTAACTTGTCTTCCAGCTTCTTTGAAAGAAAGTGCCGTTAAATTAACTTGTTTAACAGCTTCTCTTTGGATTTTATTATATTCCTCACCAAGTTTAATAGTTTTTTTTATTTCAGTTAATTCATCTTGATATACATCGAGTTGTGCTTGCGATAACCCTAAACCAACTGCTTTCGCTTTATTAGCTAGTAATATAGCTTCAATTTTCTCTTTTTGAATTTTCTGGTGTTTGATGTTAACCTCTAACTCCCTAGTTTCTTTTAAAAGGTCATTATAATCCTTAAGGCTTTTTGAAGCCTCACGGATTAAATCAACCTTTATTTCGTGGTCCGTTAATTTTTTCTTAGCCATTTCTTATCACTTTTATGGTACCTTCACCTTGAGATTCGCAATTTAAATCTTTATTACAGAATCTTATTTTAACGTTGTATATTGACGGACTTACCTCTTTAATTATTTGAAGTTCAAAATGCCCTCTTCTCCTAGTACCAAGTTTTAAAACATTATTTTTTTCCATAGTACCAGCGTATATTTTTTTATTTTGGGTTAATTTAAAGTTTCTGTCAATGAATATAGTATTTGATAATAATTTAAACGATATTGTATTCCCTTTGGTTAAATAACTATTATCGGTTACACTTCTATTTACTATCTTTTCTATTTCTTTACGACCCTTTGGTGTCGCACCCATAAATGTGTCCCAAAAAGTTGGAGTTTTCGCAAGTGCTTGTTTGAACTCTGGTGAATTACCATGTTTATTAAGAAATTCTTGTTTTGCTAATTCTCTAGCATCTTCTACATCTATATTACTATCTTCATTAGGGTGAGTCTCAATGTATATAATATTTTGAATATCAAAACTTTTTTTACCTACCAATAATGTTAATGTTAAAGAACCATTAACAATTTTAACTAAATTATTACTACGAATATAAATGTTATGCATTTTAAATATTTTAACTAATTTATCCATGACATAACTATTTGTTTCACCGTCATCATTCTCAGACTCAATACCTTCTAAAACACAAGTTAACATTTCTTTTTCAGATTCAACCACTTTCAATAAGATGGTATTAACAATATCACCCTTAGAATTCTTTTCTTCGGTTGATATATAAAGAATATCTCCCTTCGTAGCACTTTTCAATTGAGAATTAATCTCACCAACTCTTTCATGAGCTTCTTCATCAACAATATCAATTTCGGTAAAATCACCACCTTCTTTACCAATCACCATTGATTTTAATTCAAAGGTTACCTTAGTACCTTCAAAATTAGGTTTATCTTTTTTATAATGATATATAGTCATAACACCATTATTGATAGCATCTTTAGTAAAAGTATAAATCATCTTACTTTTTTTACTAACCATTTTAATTCTACCAGCAAGACTTTCAGCGACTTCAAAAAGTTCTTCCACACCCTTCGTAGTGGTTAATCTAATAATAACCCCTTCACTTAATTCAGCAAAACTATCTTTTAATTCAGCTTCCATAAGAAGTGAATTCATAATTTTATTTGCGTATGTTATATCATCCATAACTAATTGTTTTTATATAAATATCTAATAAATAAAAAACCCCTATAAATAGAGGTTTTTTTATTATTTTGGTGAGAATTTTCTAGTCTGCGTATGTTTTCCAGTTTTGGTAACGGTACTACCAGTAGTACGTTTCTCTTCCGCATCAATAAACTCATTTTGTAATGTAACTAAAAAGAATCTCCTTTCATAAGTTGGCATATTCATTATGTCACTATATGAAAATCCGAGATGTTTCCTACAAATATACACTTCTTCTAGCAAATATCTTTTATAGTCCAAGGTCAGGCCAAAAAAATGTGAGGTTAAGGGGAAGAAACGTATCAAGAGACTCACCCCCCTGAGTCTCGACAGTAATCGCCATATCGATTCCAGATTCAATTTCGTTTATATGTTTTCTAAAATCTCTTACATCACCTAATCTCATACCTAAATCCACAAAGTTTTTAACAACTTCAGTATCGTAATTTCCATCAACAGCTACAATTTGTTTTCCAAGTGTATACGTTGAAGTGTCAACAAATTCAGGTCCCAACTCTTCGGTTACCGTATCAACATGATTTTCAATGTCATCTACATCACCAACAGTTAACAACCTAAACGTTACCGTTTTATTAGCAACAGGTAATTTATGTGTAAAGTGACCATTTGCGTCAGGTTTCTCACTTAAATATTTTACAGGTAACTTAGATAAATCAATCTCGGTTTCGAATTCTTTATAGTCGTTATTTGGGTCGGCTAGTTTAATTTTGTACATCGCACCAAATCCAGTAGAACGTAACCAAATCATAATAGCATTTCTATCACCAACGTGTAAATCCTTATATCTAAGGTTAGGGTCTAAAACTTTTCTGTTGATTAATACCTCTAGAAACTTACCTGACCTTAAAAGATTAGGATTAGTGATGATATTTTCATCTGTAGCGTTCAAATAAGCTACTTTTAAAGCACTTTTACCGTTTTTGTATAGTAATCCTTCACTCGGTAATTTTATTACATCATAAGGAGCTTCCATTTGAGGCTTACTTAAAGCTTCAAATTTAGCGTCATCATCAAAATCTAATTTTTTATGTGCTTTTTGTTCGGGTTGTGCGTAAGTTACGAGTGGGGTATTTGGAATTACAGATTCAACTTCAACACCTTGTGCTTCAGCTTTCTTTTTTGCAACCAACTCATCTCTCGCTTTTAACTGCGATTCTAAGTTATCAATACTATCTTTATTCATTTGCTCTTGAGCAGATAATTCACCATTACCTTTTTCCTTTACAATTGCACCATCTTCTAGATTAGCTTGTGCGGCAATTTTATCACCCATTGAATTAGCCTCTTTCATGGCTTCTGACATCTTTGGAGATGCGAATACTTGTGGTTTATTTTCCATTTGTTAAAAACATTAATTTAATTATATTATATACAATAAATAGTTAAAGTAAAGTTTTTGAATTAATTAAATATTTTGTCAGTAAGTCTTTCCCCATCTTCTTGTGAGAACCATTGACTTTTATCAACATCACTTGGCTCTGGTTGGTCTAAAGGTTTAGCAGAATCTTCATCAACCATTTCTATATCATTACCTAAAGCCATCATTTTTTTCTCTCTAATAGTATAAGGGTCAACAACATCATCATCTTTTGATGATGTTTCAACGTCATATAAATGGTTATAATCTTCAACATCACCTTCGATAACTTCAATAACTTCATTTTCGGCAACTTCATCTTCATTAACTTCATTGGCATATGTTCCATCCCAACTAAACTTGTTCTCATTTAAACGTTTGTTAATTTTTGTTATATTCTTTAATTTGTCTTGTCTTCTCATAATTATTGGTTCTTCATTAAATTCCCTATTAAATTAGTTAATCTTGGGTTAATATCAGGCATCTCAATTTTTTCAACTTTTCCTTCATCTTGAGCCATTTTACTTTCATACCTAAGTCTTTCTTGGAATTTCTGATTGGCTTTAGCCATATGTGTTTTTTTATCGTTACTCATATTATAAATAGTTTAATAATCAAATAAAACTAAATGATTATTCTTCCAACCAAAATTATCTTCATGAATATCCAATATTTCAACCCATTCACTAGCAATTTGTTGTATATTATTTAAATCTGTGTAAATTTGAACTAAATGTGGTTCTTCTTCATTTAAAAAATCCATAAAACCCGTGTCTCTAACATCAATTAATTTATGTGATGTCAATTCGTCTGGGTATTTATGTTCAGCCCATTCACTCATATAACTATCTAATTCTTTAAAAATTTTTTTAATATTATCATTAATAGTTGGAATAAATTCTTTTAAAATAACATACCAACCATTGTTTGTTAATTTTTCCATTTTATAAATTTCTGGGAAATATTTACTTGGATTACCCATTAACTTACCACTAACTTTTACTTCACCATCAGATGATGTAATTTTTAAAACTTTATTGTCTGAGGTTAAATATGCGACACCAGAAGATTCCCCTAAAGTTTTAATCACCTCAACCCCAAACATATCTTCTATTCTTGGTAAATGTTTTCTAAAATCATCTTCTAAATATTCATTTAAAACATTACCATATAATTCATTTAATTTCATATTATAAATAGTTTATAAAAGTGGAAAACCACTTTAGTAGCGAACTTAAGTGGTTTTCAATAGCCGTTTGACTATAAGCGGTCCTAACCGTTTATTTTAATTATTAGTGTATCAGAAAATTAAGATTGCTCTGTCAAATCTAATTGTTGTTGTAATGTCAGCGATACCGTCATCATCCATTGCTAGGTCACCAAATCCTACGTTAGTTAACATAGAACCTTGTAATTGCCATTTCTCGACAACAACCCCAGTTGGGTCTAACATCTCAATTTCAATGTCTTTTTTATAACCAGCAGCATAACCTTGTCTACCTGTTACAGATTCTGATTGTAATCTTACCCATTCCATAATAGCTTGGGCTGTAGAAGGTCCTATAGCATCTCTAAAGACAACATCTATAGTTGACCATGTAAATCTACCAATTACCCATGTTGAAGTGTTTAAGAAAGGAATCTCAACTTCATTTTGTTCAATTGAAGGACGTGATGCTGATTGTAACCACCATTGTTGAATACCCAATTCAGCTGGGAATCTCATTAACCATCTATTTTTTTTCTTTGGTTCGTAAGGTACAGGCATTTTCATTAGTAAATCACTCATAATATTTTGTTTTAATTTTAATTTGTTTTATTTAATTATAAATATGTGAGGAAAGAATTTTTTCCTCACATATTTTAATCTTTTTTATACATCTTCGAATGAAGCACCTGTATTCATTACTACGAATTCAACAGTTATGAACTCTAAAGCTCTTGTTGGTTTGATAAAAATCTTACCATTTAACTCACCTCTATCGATTGATTCTGGAGAATTGTCTACTTCCACACGGAAATCGACAAGACCTCTTTCACTTCTAATGTTCTCTAGAATTGGGTTAACTAATGATTTGAATTGGTTTCTTACAACTTCATCGTTTTGTTCGAATAATAATCTTATTGATACAGCAGAGATTAATTTTCTCGCTTGTAATAATAATCTTCTTACATTAAGTCTGTTTAAAGCAGTTTCATTAACTTGTAAGTTTTTGTTACCAAAAATCACAAGACCTTCAGTTGCGAATGTCGCAATTGGGTTAACTCTACCTTCATATAACACATCTCTTTGGTCTAGGGTTAATTTAACTCTAGCTTTCTCAGCTTGCACTATACCTCTTTGAACACCAGCTACTGCGAACCACGGATGTGCTACGTTATCAGTTAAAGCGATGTTTCTACAAACGTCTCTTGTTGGTGGTAGGTAAATCAAGATATTATTATCAGTATCATTGATTTGTACCCAAGGCCAGTACGTTGCCGTGTAATTACTATCGATTCCAGTGTTGTCTAATTGTGACACTAAATCGTCTACATCAATAATTGCATCATCACCAGCATTTACATCTGGGGTAGTTGCAAGATAAATTGAATCACATCTCTTTTCTTCTATCATTTCAATAGTTTCTTCAACAAGATTTGTGTTGTTTAATAAGTCAATACCTGGAGTTGCAAACACATTAATGTTAATCGCTTCAGGGTTACTGAATGTATTAATTGCCTCAAAGTAAGCGTAGTAATCAGAAGTTGTACCTTCATCACCAGTTGAAGTAATCTTTGTTTCGATAGCCCCACTAATTTTAGCAGCCTCACTTTTTAATTGACCCTTAGAATATGTGTCAGTAATAGTTCTACTAGCTCTATAAATGTCCCATCCGTCAAAACCACCGTAAGGTGCCATTGTGAATTTTCTTGAGTATAATTTAGTATAACTGTTACCAGATAATTCTAATTGAGCGTCAGTTTGGAAATTTGAATCTCCAGTTACAAAACCAACCCCATTTACGGTTGCTCCACTAGCATCTACATCCATGTGGAAACCTTGTGTCATACCAGTCGTCGTTTGCTTTCCTAAGAAATTAAAGAAGTTTTGGTCAATACCTACTGTATCAGATACACCTAAGTATATTTTTCTAACTTTAGAGAAAGGAAGATAAGCGGTGTTATATTCTATTTCTGGTGCCAACGTTGGAAGAGTATACTCTCTAGTTGGTACACCTGTCATACCCGCTGGGAATGATTCAGAAGTATCTTCATCAGTATCTAACTCTAGTAATAAGTAATTAGATTTAGATGCGTAAAAACCGTCTAAAGTACCTACTCTTCTACCAACGAAGTTGTCGGAATTTGGGTCCATGGTACATCTTGAAAATCTTTCAAGAGTAACAATACTAGCGTCTTTATCATAAAATGCTCTAACTCTAATATCGAATTCTCTAGAATCGGGTTTAATGTTTTCAATAGAGATTTTAACCTCTTTATTGGCAGTATTACCATCAGAAATCGTAATGAATCTGAATAATTTTTTAATAACATTACCATTTATCTCTGAAACCACCCATGGTGATATCGCTGGTAAGTATTCTGTTTTATAATCCGTATCTACAGATGTAGTTTCAATTAAAGAAGTCGAAAGACCTGTAATTGCTGATGTCGTGATTAAATCATCTAACATTTCAGAATAAAGTTCTTCAACGTAAATTGGTGCTTGACCAACTTGTGCGTCAGTTCCTAATACTCTAGAAATGAAATTCTTTTTAGTTGAATCGAATGAAACCTCATAAGAGAATGCCCCAGATACTACAGAAGTACCAGAAAGTGTAAATGTCGCTTCAGCGTCAGCTGCAACGTCACCAGTATTTCCCATACCTAAAGTACTTCCAGTAACCTCAAAAGTTAAGATTTCATCAGCATCATATGTTGCTCTACTTCTTAGAAGTGCAACCACTTGATTATTATCACCTGTTACAGCCCAAGAATCTCCAGCATCATATCCTGAAAAACCTAGTACCCTTGTTACGTACATTTGATTTGATTTTGTGAAGTATGATTTTGCGATATACGGCAATTCATATTTTGGGTAACCTGTGTCGGAAAATTTAGTACCGTTTAACCCACCAAAGAAATTTGTGAACTCACCGAAGTCAGAAACAAAAATTGGTTGAAAAGCTGGACCTTTTGTAGTTTCTCCAGCTAACCCCAATGTTGTTACTCCAACTTGACGTGTTACAAATGATAAATCTTTTTCTGAAGTGTAAACTCCTGGGCTTACGAATACTCTGTTGTTAGAACTCATATTTTAATATTTTAAATTTGTTATAGCTTATTTCTAAATAAATATGTAAAATAAAAGCAAAAGTTTTTATGATGTATGTAATACATCATATTAAGTATGACTTTTGTATACCTTTTGTCATACTTATAGTAAAACAATCATGAAACGTAGTAAAAACCTTAAAATAACACCACCAACTCACAAGATTTTAAAAGATTATTGTAATGATAATGGACTTAAAATGTTTGGTTTTGTGGAGAAATTAATCCGAGAAGCTTGTAAAAAATCTACAGATATTTACGGGGATGACATTTAATATGAATACAAATAAAACAACCTAACAATATTATGGGTTGTTAGGTTTATTCTTTAGAAGTTCTGTATTAACATTTATTGAATGTTGAACGGTCAATAATTTATTATCAATAATTTCTATTTCAGAATCAAGTACATCTACCTTTGTTTCAATAGTTAATACTTCAACTTCTTCAGTTCCGTTCCAAAAAATATTACCTTGACCCAATAATGTAGTACCACTAAAAAATCTAACTCCATATTCACCTAAAAGCAATGTTGGCATATCGCCAATATAAATTGATAAAATACCAACTTCACTACAACTAACGTCCCCACCGACTTGAACACCAGATTTATTATATACCTTGGCTACAACAGTTAACCCAGATTCCACTAAGTGTCCATAATAATTTAATTCTTGTGCCATATCATTTTTACTGTGGTTATTAATGTATCGTAGTCTTATAACTTGGAATAGCCATTACTCTAGTTAACCCGAATTTTTTAGGGCTACCATAGATGTCTAAGGTTTCTAGCTTTTCCACCGTTACGCAATAAGCATAGTCATCTTCTCCTAATTCATCTAGAGCTTCTTGTAGTCCTGATAAGTTTTCATTCTTTGTTAAATCTACCTCTAAATCTTCAAATGAGAATTGAATGGCATCTCCAACTTCTGATAAGTATGGTTTAACCTTTTCCGTTACTGATTCGATTACTTTTTTATTTACTTTATTTACTACTATTATAATATTTCCTTTTGACATAATATTTGTTATTTATTAGTTAATTAATTAAAATCTGCGTAAGTTATTGTTACATTCCCTGCTGCTGTAGCTGCAATAGAATTAATATCCCACTTAGCATCTGTAAATGGTAGTAAAATATCTATTGGTCCACTTGATAAAGATGTTCCAGGAAGAGCAAAAGTTGCTTCTGTACCTGCATCATCCCCACTTCGGAAAGTATTATCTAAAGTAGTTGCTACAATACTTCCCATTACACCTGTTAGTATTATAATCTTTCCAGCAACTCCTACCGTTTTAAATGTTCCTATTAGAGCATCATTCACAACTGTTATTGATTGTGCTAATCCTTGAACTGTTGCTAATGAATCACTTCCAGTAGTCAGCATTGTAGCTACTAATGTAGTTGATGCAAATATACCTGTTTTAGCTACGGCACTATTTAATAGTAATGGAAATGCAGTTGCATTACCTATTAGAGTATTCATAGTAGCTTCGTGTTCTGCTATATGATGCATTGCAGTATCAGCACCTAGAAAAGTTACTAAATTAGCACTTGCAAGAATAGCGTCCATTGCAGACGTTGTTGAACTGTCTGGGTGATATTTTACAATGTCTGTTTCTGCTATTATAGCTTGAACTGAAGGATGGCTGTTTGCTACTATTTCTGATGCTGTACCATTCGCAAATATAGAAGCTACATTTGCGTAAGTTGCAGTATCTAATCCATTAAGACCTATTAATAAATCGTAGATTGTGTTATCTAATGTTGTAGAAGTGTCTAATATATATTGCCATCCATCATGATTTGTTCCTAAAATAACTAAGGCTGATGGAACACCTACCACTATTGCTCTTGCTGCATCTGTTAGATTATCTATTGCAAGTGTAGAACCTACAAGTGCTAATACCGCTATTGATGAATTTGCAAGAATTAGTGTGGCTGCTGCATTCCCAGCTAAACTTGCTACTGCTGCTCCCACTAATACAACTTGTGCCATTGCTAAAGTACTTGCAGCAAGTGCTGTTACCGCACCTGCATTAACAGTTATAGCATTCATTGCGGTTGTATTAGCAATCATTGCTCCTAAACTAGCGTGAGTTCCTACAGGGTCACCTATCATTATAGATAGTATATTTAAGATGTTGGTTTCGTAATGTGCTGATGTACTAAAATGTCCAAAAGCTGCTACATTTGCAGTTACTGCATTCAATGAAGCTAGAGTAATTGAAGCAGAAGCCATAGCTCCTGAATTTTTTGCTATCTCTTTAATTGGTTCAGCGTTCAATTCTGTTGTTTGTTCAAAAACTATCTCAATAGCCTTTTCACTTGCGTTGATAGCAGTCATAGTAATGGGGTTTCCCGCCATTCGTCTTGCCATGTGCCTTGTACTTAATAACGCTGCAAACTCTGCCGATTTAGATGTTGAGCCCGATAAAACTGCCTGTAAGTCTGTACCGTTGTTAGCCTCAATAGCTTGTAACGTATTTAATGCTCTAAATAATCCCATAATTTTTATATTTTAATTTTAATCTTTTAATAGGTGTTAAACCTTAATTCTTCATCTTCCCAACGCTCCCATAGAACAGCATTTTGAAATATCTTTTGAACCTCTGTCCATTCATATGCTGGTGTAGTTAAAACCCACTGCCCTATCGGAGCACCTGGGTCCAGACCATCTACTGGGTCAATTGCTTCAAATGCAATTTCGTCATCATCTATATATTCAAAACTCGTAATATATTGAAAATGTCCTAAGTGTGGTATATTCACAACATCACCTGTTAGAGGTACGGGTAGAACTGGTGTTCTTAAAGTAGCTCTATTAACGTAACTTAAAACAGGTATTTCTACTTGACCTCTCGCAATAACTAAGTCTAACCCTGTATTTAAATCGAGTCCATTTACAGTAGCTAAATTAGATGTTTTAACGTATAACAAAAACTCTGATATTGCTGATAAACTGATTGGTTTATTAGCATCAGACGTATTATCTACATTGTTTAGGTCGTTGTTTACAGTATTGGTTGTTGCGGAAAATTCACCCACCGCCACCTGAACAGCTGTTTGCTGTATTGTAACAGCACTTAGTAATGCTGTGGTTGATGTTGTTAATGCCGCAATTTCTGTTTCTATGCTCATATTATTTAGTTAGTTAAATTGTTAACAAATATTGTTTGTGTGTCTATAATGGACACTGCCATTGTAACAAGTGGTATTTGCGCTGCATTTTCTGATACCACAACCGCTTCTGCGATTTTAATATCAAGACTTGTTTTCGAAAAGTTAACCGCAGCAAGTAATGCTGTTGTTTGAACAGTTAAATCGTTTATCGCTATTTCAGTTGCAGTCATAATTATATTGTTTTTATATAAATAGTTAAAAATTGGTAAAAATTTAATACGAGGTTAAAAAAGTTACAAGAATTGTTGCATTAACTTTGCAACAATTAATTGTGTGTATATTAATCTCGATGCTTGCAGAATAATAAAAACTTCATCTATTGTATCTTCCATATTAGTAGTTATTTTTATTTACTTATTTTTATGTGTACCCTATCATACCAGTTACCTCTCCATTCACGGTGAAAGGAGTTGTATCACTATCGGAAACACCCAAAGTAATAGCAAAACCTAAACCAAGTGAAAAATCTATACCAGTAAATAAAGGTACTTGGAAATTACTAGCTCCAGCACTCGCCATACCAATCGTTATTAAAGGGATGTCAGTCCCCGCAATTGGTATTGTCGCCTTATTATAAAGTTTAAAATAACGTGGTGTTGCAGCCGTACTTATAATATGAAGTGTCATCATATTAGCTGTACTACCTTTAATTAGTGTTTCATTTACCCCAGTACCTGAAATAAATTTAGAATATATTGTAGATGCTGTTATTGGGGATAATATTCGAACAGACCCAATTATATTTGAACCCACATCCAAACCTACGGTCTGCCCAGCTCCAATATCTACGATACCTGTAGAAGAAATCTGCCCCGTATTAGAATCTTCTCTTAATCCAAAAGCCGTACCCTCAACAATACCAGAAGTATATGCCGTAACTCGTATTCTTAAATATTTAAAAAGAATTGGTATTTTAATACCCCCATTAGAAGAACTACTTATTGTATATGGAGTAATAACTGAACCAGTATTTTGCACTACAATATCCTCAAAAGTTCCATTATCGTTTGAACCTTGGAACGATACAGTCCCAACCCAAGTTCCTGTTAATTGTATTGATACAAATTTGTATGCACCCGCATCAAATGACGTAACAAGGTCATTATCCACTACCGTTACTGGATTTACACTAATACTAATTGGTATAGAACGGTCCACAACATCCCCATTCGTATCATAAAGCGTTACTCTTGCCGCTTTACTAATTGGGTCTACTGTTTGTAAATCTGTACTATTACCACTTTTTTGTTCTACTGCCATAATTTATTTATATTTTTAATTTATATTTTAATTTGTAAGGTTCCAATCAATTTTATATGTCCCATTTGCTGGAGCATTCTCCATTGTACCACAAACCGTAAAACCCACACCAGCTACTAAATCCTTAATAAAAACTCTTATCGGGTCAATTTGTAAGTCATCCACTGAATGTTCAGCTGTCTGTTCCAATCTCATTGATGACATAACTATTGATGTGGAAAGGGTTTGTGTTACTCCAGTCACTACAACCTCCGACACCTTATTACTCAAACCAAAATCTATTATAGATGTCCCACTTTTACCAATAGATAACGTATTTAAATCTACTTCAGATTGCAAAACAGTATCATCATAAACTGTGTCAGTATCCGTAAAAACTGCCCCAACAGGGACAGCAGTCTCAACCAAAGGGTGAACTAAATCAGTTACTTTTGCCGTATTTAAATCTATGGAAATCTGTTGCGTATCTTGAACATCTTTTAACAACTTCCCATTGTTTGAAGCAAGTGATATCGTATTATCAGTACCATCTAAACCATCATAAACGTCTCTTTGTGCAATGGTAGTATCAACAGTATTCCCATTAAATGTTGGTAAACCACCAACATTTTCACCAAACTTATCAAGAACGGTTTTATTTAAATGTGAGTGCCTATCCGCAGTATTTAAATCTACTTCAGATTGCAAAACAGTATCATCATAAACTGTGTCAGTATCCGTAAACACTGCTCCGCTAGGGACGGCAGTCTCAACTAAAGGGTGAACTAAATCAGTTACTTTTGCCGTATTTAAATCTACTTCAGATTGTATAACATCTAAATCTTGACTTATTGGGAATGCTTTCATTTAATATTAATAGTTTCTTATAAATATAGTTATTTTAATTAAAAATACCCATAACTATATCTATTTGCCCAAATTTTATCTAAAGTTTCTTCACTATTGGACCAAAACGCTGAATATGTGGCTCCAGAAGAAGTAATAATTCTCCTTATTTTACAAGCATTAATTTCCCCATAACCTACATAAGTTGTGGTACCACTAAGCGTTTCTGTAGAAAAAGTAACTGGACCAGTAACAACACCTGTTAAACCAGTTAAAACAACTGAATATGTCCCACCAGATAATCTCGTGAAATTTAAAGTGTCACCACTACTAAGTTCAGCTGTAGTGGTATAATCGTTATCTGTAGTATCAGTTAATCCAATAATTTCAGATGAATCATGAGTATGTCCAGTGAGACTATATCTATCATCGTGAGTATGTCCCGTAAGTGAATAAAATTCATCGTGATTATGACTCGTAAGACTATATCTACCATCTAAATCGACATTAAGGGTACTACCCGATAATCTTGTGAATTCAAGTATCCCATCCCCAGAATTAAATGTACCTCCAGTTACATAATCATTTGTATCAGTATAACCAGTTATATAACCAACTAACGAGTGGTCACCCCACGAATATACCTCATTCCAATTTCCTGTATCACCAGAGGTAAACCCTAAATCAACAATATTCCCATTACTTATTTCTAAATTTCCAGTAGATGCGCTAAATGAAAGTGTTTGAGAATTAGTTTCAGCTGTAAGGTACCTACCATCTAAATCTACATTAAAGGTACCCCCTGTCGTATTAGTGAACTCAAGTATTCCATTACTAGTATTAAACGTACCTCCAGATACATAATCATTTGTATCAGTGAACCCAGTTATGTAACCAGAATCATTTATAAAATATGATATATTAGTTGGAAAATCACTTATTTCAGATATTATATGTGTATGACCCGTTAAAGAATAAGTACCACTTAAATCAACATTAAACGTTCCACCACTTAATCTAGTAAACCCTAATATTTCTGAATTAAATGTACTTCCAGTAACAAAATCGTTAGTGTCTTCAGTAATAAAACCTTCATCATTGGTAAATGCACTTAAGGAAGTTGGGAAATCAAGTATTTCAGATGTGGTATGAGTATGCCCTGTAAGAGAATACCTTCCATCTAAATTAGATGTAATCGTATTTCCAGAAACAGTTTCTAAATTTAAATTACCTGTAGTTGGATTAAAAGTGGTACCAGTTATATACTCAGCTGTGGTAGTTGTACCACTAACTAATACCGTCTCAAATACGTATGTTTTATTAACGTCACTCATTTTACTATATTATATCAGGGTTATTTAACTATCCCAATTATTTGGAACTTAGTCTCATTATTTTCATCTCTATCGACAGTTAAAGTTATTTGTTCATTAGCGGTAATAATAAATGGAAATGTTTGTTGAACCCCATTTATTGCCATATTAACATTTGTCACATTCTTTACAAATGTTAATGAAGTGATTTCCGCATCATATATCATAGTAATTATAAACTCATCACTAAAATGGTCGGCTTTTATTACAACATTCAAACATATTTCATCAATATCTTTAAATGACCTAATTACAATCTTAGGTTTAATTGTCTTATCCATCAATTCTGTAAACACTATCATTCTGTTAACGGTTGGCACAAATTCAAAATCATCCTCATCTAATATATATCCCAGAACCTTCATTTCAAAATGTTGAACATAAAATCTTCTTCTATCAAAATCATCAATTTGACTTTCATCACCAATTTTTTCTAGATGAATAGGCATTGGATGTCCACCAACATTTATATAATACTGTCTTGATTGAAAGGTAAATTGTATCTTTCTATTAAACATATTTAAATCCCTCATTCTATTACAAAAGAATCTTACATCATACGTGATATCAACAGAGGTTGGTTGTGGTATCTTATATAAATCGACACCATCACGACCACCAACAAAGTTAGGTACCTTCATATAAGTGTATAGTTTATGACCTGGAACATTCCAAATACCAGCTTGGTTAGTACCAACTTGGATATCAGGTTGTCTAACTACTGTTATGAACGGAATTTTAACGTTTTTAAATTTATCTGAAGTATCCCACAATTTACTAAATTCAGCGAATCTTTGGATTGTAAAAAAATAGACAGGTACTGTTACCCCATTAATATCTATCTCTAGAACATTCTCAATAAAATCAAGAAACGTTTTATCAATATCTTCATAATAAATGCTTTTAGGTAAATACCCCCCTTTATAATCTATGTTGTCAAGAATATCTTGTCTTTTTTCGGGACCGACATTTTGATTAATAAATTTTACATCTTTTTTATATCCTTGTGGCATAATTTATTTATTTTTCGGTAAATTTTATATTACCCCTATTAACAGTTGGTATGAATTCAAAATCATCCTCATCTAATATATATCCCAATATCTTCATTTCAAAATGTTGAACATAAAATCTTCTTTTATCAAAATCATCAATTTGACTTTCATCACCAATTTTTTCTAGATGAATAGGCATTGGATGTCCGTTCACTGTAATGTAAAATTGTCTAGAATTAAATGTTGTTTGAACTACTTTGTGTAAGATGTTTAAATCTCTCATTCTATTACAAAAGAATCTTACATCATACGTGATATCAACGGATGTTGGTTGTGGTATCTTATAAGTGTCAATTCCCTTTCTACCACCAACGAGATTAGGTATTTTCATGTAAGTATAAACCTGTTGACCTGGAATATTCCAAATACCAGCTTGGTTAGTACCAACTTGGATATCAGGTTGTCTAACTACTGTTATGAATGGCATCTTTAGGTTTTTAAATTTATCTGAAAACGTCCAAGTTTTACTAAATTCAGCGAATCTTTGAAGAGTTAAAAATCTCACAGGTACTGATTCCCCATCAACTTCAACAGATAATTCATCATCCGTGAAATCAAGAAACCCTCTATCAATATCTTCATACCCAACACCTTTAGGTAAATACATACCCTTGTAATCTATATCATCAAGAATATCTTGTCTTTTTTCGGGACCGACATTTTGATTAATAAATTTTACGTTTTTTATAAAACCTTTTGGTAATCCAGCCATAATTTATATTCCTTTAAATTCATCTTCGTTAGCAAAAGTACAAGTAACCTTTCTGTACGCACCTTTATACCCCATAATTGTATGGGCGTTGTCGTAATTTTTTTGACCAGCATTGGTCACAGAATAATAAACAACATCTGTTTCATTGATAGGGTAAGCCACATAATCACCCATAGTGATATCAATACCTAATTCATTCAAGTGTTCAACATAAACTATAAACGTCATATTTCCATCTTCCAAATTATTTAAGTATCCTTTAGCATATGTTTGATTTTCAGCCGAATCTATGATAGGAACAACATATAATTCAACTGGTGCTAAATAGTTAATTTCATCCGCACTAGCTTCACCATATAAATCATCCACTTGAGTTGTTTCTCTATCAACCCTATATAGTATGACAGTAAAATTACCATCACCTTCCATTGCCTCACGACCCATTTGAACTTCCAAATCAAAATCTCTTCCTGAGAAGAATTTGTTAATTCTTTTAATCGGTATTTTTCTTTTATTACTCATAATATTTAAAGTGTATATTGATAAATATTTGATATTAGGTAAATAGTTGAAAGCTATTGACTTTTTCGTTAATTTTTCATATATTAACTTCATATAATATAATTAAAGAGTAGATAAATATTACAAATTTTGATAAATTTAGATGACATTAAAAGTAGAGGTGCAGTGACCCTACTACAAACATATAGCGGAGTTAATCCGTATTTAAAAGACTTAAAGAAAAAATTAGTTAGAGATACTAAAATATCTTTAACTGAAGGACAAGTTGAATACATAAATAAATTCCATGATGTGCCACCACAAGTGTTAAATCGTGTAGTTTCAATAAACCCTCTATTGGGTGAATCTTTACAAGCTAAGGATAAATTATCGTTTTTACCTGAGAAGATTCTTATTCAAGCAATGCTTGCCGACCAAGAGAAAACTTATCACGTATACGGTAAACTAAAACAAAATCAAAAACATTCTAAAATGTATTGGTTACCTAAGACACTTGTTTTGGATGACCCTTATTATACGGATTGTGATATTGAAGTTGATTGGACTAAATATGAAGAAATGGACCTTATGGGTAGACATCCATATGACCACCAAAAAGAAGGTATTAAATTCCTTGTATGTAGAAAAGGTGCTATATTAGCCGATGATATGGGTCTAGGGAAATGCGTAAGTATCTCAGAATCAGTCTATTGTCCTACTGGTAAAGTTAAAATGGGTGATTTAGAAGTTGGTGATTATGTTATAGGTTCTGACGGTAAAAAAACTAAAGTACTTGAAGTACATCCTCAACCTAAAAAAGAATTATTTAAAGTAACTTTCAATGATGGTTATTCTACAATTTGTTGCAAAGAACATATGTGGACCGTAACATCTAATAACGGTAGTTTGAATAATAAAAATAGACCAACTAGATATACTAATTTAACTATTGAACAAATGTTGGATAAAGATTTAGAGTTAGAACAAAAAGGTTTTGGTTGGAATGAAAAACGACCATATAAATTTAAAACTTATTACAAAGAATCCAACGGACAAAATAAATGGCAAATCCCAATTGTAAAACCAATTCAATTTGAAAATGAATTCACATTACCAATTAACCCGTATTTATTGGGAGTCACTTTAG
>TARA_R110000851_G_scaffold150823_2_pt1 | contig 18635 bp, 19 predicted proteins | sample TARA_R110000851 | Tara Oceans TARA_R110000851 (sample SAMEA4397627) | marine metagenome | biome: Polar Biome; feature: [DCM] deep chlorophyll maximum layer (ENVO:01000326); material: water (ENVO:00002006), including particulate matter (ENVO:01000060) such as... | depth 17 m
CTATCATTTGTGATTATATTTGAATTATCGTTGTCACCATATAAAGAGCCAATCTGCATATCTTCTCTTTTCCAATACTTATCTGATAAACCCCTTTGTATTATTGTTCGCCAAGGCCGATGGTCGCCTAAGCCCATCATACAAGCAAGAGAAGAGTTCTTCTCTTCCCATATTTTTAAAAAATTTTGGCCACCATAGAAATATCTATCTTCAGCACCAAAACAAAATGGAAAAACATTTTCATGGTACCGATCCTTTAAAGCATATTCACGTTTAAGATATAAAGGGAAGTGTTCAGGATCGCTTAGGTTTTCTGCATAATCATTAGTGTCTAAATACACACCCTTTTCATTTAAAACTTTTAAATCTATACTATCACTATTTATTACAAAATTATTTGGCATAACAATAATATCACATTTATCCCAAAGCCTTTCAAAAATTGACATATCATATATAGTATAGTCATGTTTATTAGGAGCATATGAATAGTTATGTGGCGAATTACAATATAACTTTATATCATACTCATCTTTTATTTTAGATAAACCCTCAATTAATGTAGCATTAACATGGTTGTAATGATCTTGATTAAGTATAAGAATATTAGTTGACATTAAAACAAACTTACTAACTGATTTTTATCCTTAACCTTTTGAATACAAAAATAAAAACTACACCCATTTCTAACAACATTTGAAACTGGAAAAGCAATTATGTTAAATTTATCTAATGGTATAATTTCAGTTTCCCATTTTTCTTTAGAAAATGGCGAAAGATGCAGTTCGTGGCCTTCGTGTGAATCAGATACATCTGAACCACTACCCAAAAATATCCCACCATCTTCTAAATGATTCCAAATGTTATCAAAAAATAAATCAAGTCTGGTTGGATTCATATGTTCGATAACTTCCCACGCTGTAATGATATCACATTTATAAGGTATATCATCCTTTGAAATCTTAAATGGACGACTAATATCACAAGTAAAAAGGTTTTTGTTATGAAGTTCGGGCCACTCAGCACGTTGATGCTTTATTGAGTAATCACTACCCTCTAAACCAATAGCATAATCTGTATATGATAACCACTCTTTAATTAATCCCCCACCACTACACCCTAAATCCATAACCTTAATATCTTCTTTGTTTTTTATTTTTTTTATAAACTCAATACTCTGTAATATAAACCTAGTATCACTATGGTTATCTCGTTTTGTTCCCCAAGGATATATGTGGTCAGGTGAATCAAACGCTATTGGAAACTCAGTCTCTACTTTAAACATTACTTTCTATTCTTTCTTCTAGATGTTTTAGACTTTTTGCGTGCTATTTTTCTATTCTTTCTCCACTTTGAATCATGACTATCTCTCCAAGCAGCATGAACTTTTTTTTGATGAATGACATTAGCGTTCTTCTCATCTTTTATAATCAGTTCATCATCTTGTTTCTTTATGTTATTTGCTAGCTGTTTCTCTAGTGAAGCAAACTCTGTCATTTTATTAACCTTCTCTTTTTAAATATGTCATGCCGTTATTTTTTTCTTCTATTCTATCCACCGACCACATTGGATTTTCTTTTAAAAACTCATCAACAGCTAAGCTCAACCCCGCTTTTTCTGTGTTGTAATCTATACCACCATCTTGTACATAAATAAAATACTCATTTCTATTTGCATAAGAATGTGTGTCATGCAAAACTATGTGTCTAGATACACAATCCTTGTATAAGTTTAACTCTGCCTTTAAATGAGCATAGTGATGGAAACTATCTATGAACAATAAATCACACTCTACTGGTTCTTCCTGTATTGAGTCATTTATTACATACTCAAACTCCATATCATATTTTTTAGCATACTTACCTAACAGATCAACCCTAAACATAAACTCTGGCAATACATCATTGATATCTATTGTTTTTAGAAACTTTGGATTTGATAGAATAAGAGCTATCGTTGCACATAGATTGGCATTACCTATTTCTATAATCCTATCACAACCAACAGCATAGTCTCTTAAATCATTTAAGTGTTGTTTTATAGAATTGTTGACTCTTATTGAATACATCAACTCTTGAACAACAAGGGTATCAACATCTTCCATTACTGAATAATGCTTGAGTTCATACGACGATGCATTTCTTCAAATATTTCTTCTGGCATCTGTACTGAATAACAACCCGGACAAATATAAAAAGTTAAAGAATACTGAGGATTGTTTGGATCACCACCCATAGATATTGGCAAAACCTTTCTATCACTTTTATCATCAACCTCTACACCACAACACTTACAAACCCAATTATTACTTTTATCAACCTGATTGTCAGGAGTAATTTTATCAACGCGTTCATTATACATATTTTTAGATGGTGATTGGTCTTTATCTGTGTTATTCGACCAACCACTAGCAGATGGAAACTCTACAACTTTATTATCACTCATTTTTTACCCCTCAATACATTTTATATATTTACTTATTTATTTCATTTACGATTTTTTCTACTATAGAATGTAAAATAATTTCTGTCCCTAACTCTACAACGCCATAATTATCACTATCTAAAAATATGTAACTACTAAAAGCAATATTTGGATTTTTAGACTTAAACTCATTAACATTAAACCCATGCATAAAAGATATATTAGTACCCATATGATCTGCAAACTTAATAGCATTAAGAATATTTTTCGATTTTCCACTAGATGATATTGCAATAAGCATATCATCATAACCTATATTAAATCCTTTTAACCACTCTACATACATTTGATCAAAACCATAATCATTAGCTAAACATGTAATCATAGAATCTGAATTTAAAGAATGAGTGTTTATATTACATCGTTTAATAAGATCAGTAGTAATATGAGAACATATAGCTTGACTACCACCATTACCTATAAGAAATATTCTGCCATCACGAAAAAATGTAGTATTTATATCACGTTCTAATTGACTTATTTCAACAGAAGCAGTTTTAGATAATACATCTTTAATTTGACTCATAAAACTATCAATTGTTTGATTCATATCACCACACCTTATCTTCTGTGTTTAATAAAATTCTACTACCATATTTATCAATTGATATTGGCATCATTTGATATTCACTCATCTTTTCAACTACTCTATTATGAAAATTCTTCTCAACATAAAACATCATATAACCACCACCGCCTGCGCCTAATAACTTTCCACCCTGGGCGCCAGCTTTTAATCCATCATAATACATCAATTTTATTTTTTCATTTAATATCTTATCACTGAACTGTGATTTTAATTCCCAATTAGTATTGAGAGCATCGCCAATGAAATCAAATCTATCATTTTTTATAGCATTAGATAACTCATGTGATAAAGAAACATTTTTTTTCATCAATTCAACAACATTAATGTTTTCAGTCATTTCTTTATTTTGATCTTCTAGAATATCCTTACTCTCTCTTGTAATACCTGTATAGAATAATAACAAATTGTCAGAAATTAAACGCAAATATTTATCTGACAGATTAAATGATTTTACTTTTACAACGTGTTGATAGTCTTGGGTAGTAGAAAAATAAAATTGATTCACTCCACCATAAGAAGCAGCATATTGATCTTGATAACCAATGGGTTTGAAACATTTTATCATCTCTATGTACGACGCTTCTTTAGCTAATATTTCCTTACTTACATCATCACCCTGTAACGTGTGTATGGCATGTAATAAACCAACTAAAAAACTACCACTACTACCTAAACCACTACCTTTAGTTGGGATGTCAGCCCAATTAATAATCTCTATACCATAATTAATACCTAAATATAATAATGTTTCTCTAATAAAATCATGTTTAATGTTGGTGATATTTTCTACATCAACAACTTCATTTTCTGAATATTTGAGATATACCTTATTATCACTTCTTTTTTTTACCAACACATAAACATACTTATCTATCGTAGCATTAATACAACTGCCATCATGTTGATAAAAGTATGATGGTATATCAGATCCCCCACCAGCAAAAGTAACTCTTAAAGGAGTTCGAACAATAATCATTATTATCTCTTCTTCAAATACGAAACAAACAAACCACCACCCCAACCATTGCTATCCTCCCTATTTTCATTCCAATCTTGTGTTTCAACCGAATATAAAACATCATAACCTGATTTCACACCGAGCAATCTGATCCCTTCTGCTGTACCTTGTCTTACTTCTATAGTATCAAAGTCATCAACTATAAAAATAAACTCATCAGCAAAACACTCTCTAAATTCTACTAGCGCGGCGCGTTGATTTTCCCAAGTATGGCCGCCGTCATAAAAATATATATCAACCTTATCATTACCCCAAGTTGATAATATATCTTGAGTAGAGTCAAACGTTTCACCCTTCACTATAGTAAGGTCAAACATAGTCCCTTCTAACTTCGACATATTATATTTGTTAGTATTATATTTATTACTAAAATAAAAATTATTTGGTCGATCATTATAAAATTCTTTCAATGCATCGAAAACCTCAGATTTAAATCCATCGAAATCTGCATCACCCCAAGACCAATGATCATTAATAATAATTTTATTCAAAACAGACTCGTTTTTTAATAATGCAGATACTAAAGTAGCACCATAATACGAACCTATTTCCATATAATTAACATCATTATATGAAGATATAAGTGTATTAATAAATGATCTCTGTTTGATATTAGTAAGACCTCTTACACTATTAATAATTTTTATATGATTGTTGTTTGTAATAAGGTTGTTTATATGTTGTGATGGTTGTTGTTTAAAAAAATCATTATTCTCAAACAAATTTTTAAGAATCTTAACGTTATCCTCAGTATTCCCTAACATTTACTTACCCCTTAATGGTTCTCTTGTAAAGTTCATCAACAGTCATATCAATGCCCATCTTAATGTCGATATATGGACGCCAGCCGAAATCAAAAGAAGCAAGACTAATATCAGCTTGAGTGATTTGAGCTTCATTAGGTTGGTCTAGTTTATACTCTACAGATTTTAGAGGTGGGATATCCTGTTTATTTCTATAACACGCTTCCCAGACCAAACGATAAATCTCAAAAATACTATACTTTTCACCACTACCTGCATTATAGGTTTTAGTATCTAACTCTTCAAATCTTCGATTGATGGCATAATTATGTAACATAGTAAGATCATTTATGTGTATAAAATCTCGTTGCTTACCTCCATCACCATATATAATTGGTGACTTACCATTAAATAGCCTGTCAGCAAAAGCGCCAATGACAGGTGGAATATCTCTTTCTAGATTCATTGATGGACCATAAACATTTGTGTAACGAAAAAGAGTACTACCAAACCCAAACCTCTTTCCATAACTTCTCACAAATTGTGATGCAGCCATTTTAGTTATTGCATACACACCCATAGGGGTAATGTTGTTCGGAGCAAATTCTTCGATACTTGGGTAGTGACTAATATTTTCTAATGAATCATATTCAGCTGAAGTATCTGCGAAGAAGAAATGTTTAATTTTTAACTCATCACCTAAATGAAGCATATTAATTGTGCCATTAATATTGTTATCTACAGCTTCTATTGGATTATTTCTACAATAATATGTTTCGCCACGGGCAGCTAAATGAAATATAATATCAATGTTTTTAATGTGTTCATTTTTTTGTAACTCTGTAATATCATCTCTTATATCACAATCAATAAAAGAAAATCTATCTGAATGTATATCTTTTATTAGATTTATGTTTTCCATAAAACCACATGACAAATTATCTATACCAACAACTTCTTCACCTTGACTCACTAACATCTTTGCTAGATGTGATCCGATATGACCACAAACTCCCGTAACTAAAATTTTGCTCATAATAATCCTTTATAAATTTCCATTTGTTCTTTTGCTCTATCAAATGGGAACGCCAATCGTAAATACTGTTCTCTTGCTCTCTTACTAATATAAGAAAAATCTACAGTCTTGTCAACAAATTTCTTCATTATTTTTGCATACTCGTTAATATCACCAGCCATAACCGTAAACCCAGCCTCACCTATACACTCAATGTGTCCATTAAACGGCCAACCATAGTGAGATATTACTGGCTTTCCATGTGAAAATGATTCAAACATTACAGCAGGGTTGCACTCACCATCCTTACGGGCGTGAGCTAAAACATCAATAGTGTTGTAGAATTTTGACAACCTAACCATATCAGTTGTTTTTTTAATAATATGAAAATTATTAACACCTAAACTTAAAGCATCATTTATTAATAATTCACTAGGACTAATAGCAACAAAGTGAGTATTGTTATTACATATTTTAGCGTATGCCTTGATGTTAATAGGGTCGTAAATGTCAGCATCACTTCTACCTATTCTACCAAATACAAAATCATCTTCTGGTATATCTAATTCACTACGAAGACTTTCATTTGATAACTTATCTTGTACAGGGTTTCTCACAACATAATGATTCGGCAAACTAGTAGTTTGAACCATATGTTGAATATGTTTGGAGACATAAATAACCGCATCAATATCGATAGAATCATCTTGGTTGCCAAACACCGCCGTTGAAATAAGATATTTAGTGTGTTCTTTTATTTCTGGTACTAATGGAAATTCTGGTATGCCAGCGGCATATCTATGTACTATATATGGTTGTAACTCTTTTACAATATCAACAAAATGCTGATTATCATCAACACAAATTAAATTCTCTTCACCAATCAAATCTTTAAATTGTTGTTCTCTTGAGTTCTCACTTTGCTTTCTATAGGCAACTTTATGATTAAATGGATTATCCATCTTTGAGTTTTGCCACTGTTGATGAAACACAACTTGCATACCTTCAGTTCCACCAGCATTTAAACCGTTATTCCAATGAATAATTAACGGCTTATCAACGCCTGCAAGCATATGTGATTGAAGATAACTCATACCTCTATTGTTTCACCCGAAGATGTTACCATACCACCAAGCACCGTATGATCTATTTTTATATCTAACAATCTAGATATAAAATAACCTTGGTTTTGATTGTGTTTTCTTAAATATTCTTTTCTAATTTCCCAATCATGTTCGTGAATTAACTCGTATTTTTTTGTATAACGATATCGGGGGTGGTTGTCACGTTGCATTTTATGCCAAAGGGGTTCCATATCCTCTACAATCACTTCTAAATCTTCACTGGTGTTTGTCTCCCCGTAATCATCCCGTCCTGTTGTGTTTGTTTTGAGAGAGTATAGAAACCACTCTTCCATACTTTCAAAACCAAGCTGTGAACCCTTCATTTCATTACTCAACCACTTATTTTGTTTTCTCGATTCCAACACTTTGTCTTGTAGGGGTAAAATCTTATTAAGAAAATCTTTACGAAAAAACATACAATCAGTCATAGCCCATTTATGAGTTTGATGATACCCTGCACTGAATTGTTTTCCGCTATTTACAAACTCATCGATTGCTGTTAAAAATCCATTACTATTTAAAAACCAAACATCAAAATTAAAAATAGCAACGTAAGGTCTATATCCAGCACGTGCAAATTCTAACCCCTTATTAAACCCATCTAAGGCACCATAACCATAACCACGATTTTCTGGTAAATATATAAATGTATTTTCACCTATACCTGAAGATAGCTCATTTAACTTGCCATTGAAAACAGTGGTAATCCATAAATCCATACCATAGTGAAAATTGTATCTCAACAATTCTAAATTTACCTTATAATCATCAACTCTATCATTACCAATGAGAACGATATGTACATCCTTCATATCTACCATTTAACTAACCTATATCTTTCTTTTATCATTACAACAATTCCTTATATAAATCTATATGTTGTTGTGCTATCAGTTCTGGATGGCAATTGTTACGCCAATCTTCTAAACAATTTTTACTTAAAGTATCATAGTCAATATCACCATCAATGAATGCTTGCATAATACGTGCGTATTCTTTAACATTTGCTTTTATTGCATTTTTTTCATCTTGTGGTGTGAAGTTATCCATATTTAACCCTCTACTATACTCCATAACATCAATAATAGAAGCAGGGTTGCCACCTTGCCACACATTACAAAATGGTATTACCTTATTAACAACAAAACCACAATTGCCAACTTCTTGTATGTGACCATTATATGGTATAGCATAATGAGATATTGCTGGCTTGCCATGAGCAAATGACTCATGAATGTTACCTGGATTACATTCACCATCTTTACGGGAATGAGCTAAAACATCAATCGTATTATAAAATTTACTAATTCTTACATCATCTAATGTTGTATCAATGTAAGAAATGTTTTTTATTCCACACTCTATAACTTTATCTTTTAATGATTGTGAAGGAGATAATGCTACAAAATGTGTATCATCTGTTTCAATCATAGCGTATGATATTATATTAATAGGATCAAAAATAGAATCTGCATCCCTTCCTAATCTACCAAAAACAAAAGCATCTTTTGATATTCCTAACTCTTCTCTAAAATCTTCTTTTGTATGTGGCGCTTCAATAGGTATACCAATTATTCTAACATTTTTACCAAGCTGGCCGTTGTGAGAACCATTAGTATTAAAAGAACCACCGAAGCCACCAGCATAATGATACATATAATTTGATATATAAATAGTTATATCTGATTCTATTAATCTATCTATGCCAGCGAAAATAGAAGTTGTTATAAGGTGTTTAGTAAATTGTTTTAATTCTGGCCAAAACGGAAATTCTGTTTGCCCTGATGTTTGACGATGCATAATAAATGGTTTTAACTCTTTTATTACTTCAAAAAACTCTGGATAAGATGCTATCGGAATAATATTTTCTCTTCCGAATGATTTTTCAAACAACGATATTCTTTCATTTGGTCCATGTAACTTATATGCTAAGACATGATGAAAGTTAGTATCTTTACGAAATTGAGTACCTAATAATTGAAGCACTTTTGATGTCCCACCGAGAGCTACATGATGAACATAATGTACAACTATAGGTTTGTTTAATACATTACTTGTAGCTATGTTCTCACTTATTTTTTTTGCTTCAATAATATATTGATCTTGTTCTCTCTTAATACCTTTATCTTGACGATCTTTTGTTTTTGGGTGTATACAATGAACACCAGTTAATAAACCTTCTTTATTTGCACCAACAATTCTTTCATGTGTTCTACCAAAAAACTTACAATCATTTGTAAAAATTCTTTGTTGACTATCTGGATAGTTAACCCAATTGAAAAACGATAGATTCCACCCTACTTGACTAGCGTACTCTTGCAAATCTATATTACTTAAATTTGTAATGGTATTAATACGAGGAACATTAACGCACCCTATGTCATATTTTTCAGCATCATTAATATACCAAGGCAACTGATTCCAAAATATATGCTCATATGTTTCATCAGCATCAATCCAAACTCTCCACTTATTTGTCGCATGATCAAGTGAATTATTTTTTTGTTCAGAGAAATCATCGGCCCATTTTCTATGAATAAGATTGGTATCGTATTCTTCTATGATACTTATTGTTTCATCAGTTGAGCCACCATCCGTAATAACAAAATCATCTGTAATGTATGGCGTTACATTTTCCATCGTATCTCTTACACACTCTTCATCATTATATGTAATCATACAAACAGAATACTTACAATCAGGTCTTTTCTTATTTTCAATCATATAAGAAACTCTATCCCAAACCTGTTCATAATTAACTGCTGTTGAAGTTTCTATATATGTATTATCCCAAAATTTACTAGGACCATGAGGTACATGATTTTGGATAAAGAAATGATTTTTGGTGTAGAATGAAAATGTAGGAATACCAGCTCTGGCTGTTACTTCCCAATCCCAAGAATTACAGAAGACACCGGCGACACATTGTTGTAGAAAGTTTATTGTTTCTTCAACACCCATTCTAGCATCTAAAACTTTATCAGTATCACCATACTCTTCAAATATTTCTTCTATCAAACCCCAATCTTCATCACCGTAGCCTACAAAGGCAGGTGTATACCCACTATCTATTAAAAGCACACACAACTGTTTCCACTGATCTCTGTTCCAAAACCTGCCCTTTTCTACATCGCTTTCAAATCCTTCAGCGTTGCCAGATTTTGTAAGAGGATGAATAGCAACAAACTTTTTAAAAAAATGAGAGTCAGCCATATCGACTTGTTTATTTGTCTTATACTCATACGGAATTTGCATCGCGTATTCATAAAAAGGTGGCTCTTGATTTTTGAATATTTCATTACAAAAACTAGCATCTAAAAATAAATCATTTTCACCAACAATCTTTTCTTTGATAAATTCACACATCTTGCCAAGTTGATTGTGGTAAGTTAAATTTTTAATTATATTGGCTTTATAACCTTCTCTTTCCAATTGTTCTTTTGATAACAAGGGGGCTTTTCCAAATCCGCCCAAATAAAAAACTGGTTGATGTTCTGGGTGTTGTTCTAGCATAGCAGGTATTCTTGTTATTAGAGATAAGGTATCTCCAAAACCCGCAAGGGAAAGTATTACTAACTTATATTTTCTTTCTTTCATATTATCTGTCATACCCTATCATTTTTTACCCCACATCCTAATAATTTTATAATCATTTATTCTTATGATCTTCTGGGTCAATTCCCAACTCATCAAGAATATCCTTGGCGTAAGGAAAGTATGGATCGAAGAGTTGAATGCCTCTTTTATGTTCTACAGTTTCTATTCTACTCAACGCTCTTTCTTCATCTGCTAGCCAATCAAGAGCATTGATAGCCTTGTCATCTACAAATACATCTACACCACCGGGCTTTAACCCTACAATTAATTGATCATAAGGAATACCAAAGTCATCTAATTGTTTTGCTGTAAACTCTCGCCAATCTGTTTTACTTCCCGAACCACGAGCAGTCATAATTATAATATGGTCGCCGCGGTCCTTATACTTCCTTACCTTCTCAATAGCTTTAGGAATAGGTGTACTGTTTTCATAATCGCTACCACTTGTATTTACAAGCGTACCATCTAAATCAAAAACCCAACGCGTTATCATATCTCTCCTATCACTTTTTAATTACCCCACATCATAATAATTTTGTTTTTTAATATATTTAAAATATATCATTATCTACTATTTTTCTTATACCTTCTTTTACTGACGTATCATGTTGACCAATATATTTATTCATCTTAGTCACATCCGCCTGTCTTTCTTTTACTAATGCTGGATCATGATCTAAATAAACTATATCAATGTCATCAAATTGATGTGGACAAATCTCTTTAATCATTATAGATAATAATTCTTTTACTGAAGTTTGTATGCCCGTTCCTATATTGTAAAAACCAGCAGGTGCATCTAAAGACTTAATATTTAACCTACCAATATCTCCACCATAAATCATATCCATAGTCTGGGTGCCATCACCATATATTTCAACTTTTTTATTATCTCTTATTTCCTTCAACCACTTAGCTACGATCTGAGTATATACATTACTACTTGATTGTCTAGGTCCATAAACATTAAAATATCTAAGACCAACAATATCCAACCCTTCTTCTTTTATATAAGAATCAGCAATAGCTTCAACTGCTATTTTATGAGCGCCATATAAAAGACTACACTCCTTTGGACATTCTTCATCTGTTGGTGTGTACTTAGGACTTCCATACACTGAAGCAGAAGAAGCATAAACAACTTTTTCAACCTTATGAGTTAAAGATAATTCAAAAATGTTTGTTGACCCAATAACACCAACATGCGTTGATCTTAATCTATTTTTTTTAGAATCTAATGTTAACATCGAAGCTTCATGAAAAACAATATCTGGTTTATATAACACAAACAAAGATTGTAATTTATCCCACTCAGTTATACTACATTGATCAAGATAAACAATTTTATTATATCTACTCTCACTAAGTTCATGTGCTTTTTTAAGATTATCTATATTACCATTGTAGTTATTATCTAAACATAATATTTTACATCTAATAAATTTCTTACAAATCTCTTCTACAATATAAGAACCAATATGACCGTATGCACCTGTAACCAATATTGTTTTTCCATCTAGATTCATTTATCTTCTCTTTCCCAATCCCACATCATCATATTAGGGTCAAACCTTTCTTCATCACTTCCATCGTATTTCTCTGTAATATGATAAATTAGAATTGCTTGCTCATTAGTGTAGTTGTGGCAACCATGAAATAAGCCAGTTGGAATATATAATGAACCTTGACAAGTGTTTCGTTCTGAAAGATAATGCCATTGTATTTGTGGTTCGTCTTTTGACCAACTCCACAACTTATTATCTTCTCTGATATCTTTCCACTCTTCTAATGCTTCATAATGAAGTTTATCAATTCTTTTTACTTCATCATCTGTATATTTAGAAGCATCATAACCAAGAAATGGTAGATTACAAATACCAATTTTTAAACTACCCTTAACTACCAATTGATAATCTGCTTGTTTTCTGTGACGATGCCAGAGTGCCGTCGCACCTGGCTCCACTACACTAACATTAATGTCACCCTTTTCGATCTCTGGAAATATATTGCAATATCGTTGTCCACGGTCATCTAAGTGATATCTTCCACCATGTTTCATATCATTTGCAGGTTGTGACATAATATTAACTCTCTCTATCTATAGATTACTTGCTGCTTCTACACTACCCTTACGGTACTCCGTTGTCAGCTTCTTAATTTCACCAATAGCTTTTCTTGCCCTAGTTGCAGCAGATTTATTCTTTTCATCAACAAACTTAGTGTGATTTGTTGTAAACTCTTCAAACAATCCTACAATCTGGTCATACGTTGATGTTTCAGTCATTTTCTATCTCCATTTTAAATCTATTTAAAGCATCTTGCCATGTTGGTATTTCATAATCAAGAGCTTTTTGAATTTTAAAGATGTTGAGCGCTGTGTCAACAGGTCTTTTTAAGTTAGAATAAAAATCACCCGTAGTAATAGGTAAAACTAACTCTATATTATAATCATATATCTTAGCAATATAAACTGCAACCTCAAACCATGTGCATTTTCCTTTGTTAGTTATGTGATAATTACCATATTCTATTTTATTACTAAAAGATTTTTCTAAAACATCAGCTACATCTTTTGTGTAGCTGATGTTAACATTTTGGTCTGTCACCACCTCTATTGGTTTGGTTTTAATAGAAGAGTTTTTTAATTTATCTAAAATTATAAGAGGGAAGTTCATATTGTCTTTCGCTCTAGAACCCGTCTTACCAAATAATCCAGACACTCTAAAATTATACCACTTCTTACATGTTGTTTCTATAATCATTTCACCAGCATATTTCGTTATCCCATAAAGATTTACTGGATTAGGTTTATCCATTGTATTGTAAGAAAAGTTTCCGGCCAATAGGCCTTCTGGTGGATTACCATCAAAAACATAGTTAGTTGAGAAATTAACAAACGTAGTGTCAAACTTATTACATAACTCTGCTAAACGATATATTGATGAAATATTTATATTACAAGCTGTTTCTGGATTTTTATTTATTTGTTCTACTGCATGATATGAAGCACCATTAATATATATATCTGGTTGATATTTCTCAAACATTCTATAGGATTTTTCATGATCCGTAATATCCCATTGCCAACGATCAAACGAATATACATTGTAATTGTTACCTCGTAGCTTTTCTGCAACATCTGTTACTAACTGCCCATTACCACCACTTATTAAAATTTTTTTTGACATTTATTTTGCTCGACAATTTGGTGGGAGAGGGAATGGCAAAAGATAACCATGAGATGATCGCGCAGCTCGTTGAATTGTTAAATCAATCTGATCAATACAATCATTGCGAAGTTTATTATGTACAGAAACAGAATCAGCAGCTGATAATCTTTCTTTGTCTGTTTTAGTTTCATCCCTTCTTATATCTTCTAACTTCCACAACGCAATGTTAAAATCATTGAGATGTTTTATTGCTTCTAGAAAAGTCATATTTAAATCAATACTAACATCATTATCATAATTTTTATTCTTAGAAAAAGTAAATGGTTGTTTTCCCTCAAAGTTTTTTACCAAAATCTCGCCCATCGTTTTTAACAACCAACCATATTGGCTATACAAGTGTTCAACATTATTTTTTTCCGTCTGTGTAACACTAATTCTTTTTTCTAAAATACTTATCTTGTCTATGATAGAACCGAAACTCTCCATTTTAACCCACTTTTTTACAAATGTAAAATTTAATATCTTCTACTTCTATAACATCCTTGCAATATTCTTCTACGACTTCAAAACCATTTTGATTAATAATATTAAGAAAAGCATCATCACCAAACATTGTTACCTTCTCACCTACACCAACACCTTCCCACTTTCTATTTTCTTTTTGTGATTTTTCACTATCGTAGTTATGAAAATTAATAATGACAATACCATCATCTTCTAATTCTCTGTGTACCTTACACAAGAAATCAACAGGATCACTAACAGTATTAATAATGTCATTACACACAATAACACCAAATTTTTCGCTAAAATTATGAGTTAGATAATTATCAAGTATTAACTTATCCTTAACACTATCGAACTTTGTAAGTCCTCTAGTAATTGCAAGTTTATTGATATCAATACCAATGCAATCACCACCTCGTTTATTATATCCTTCAACAAAAATACCCATATTACAACCAACATCTAAAACTTTTTTATCATTGTGGTTATTATTTTCAATATAATCGATTATAGGTAGATAGTTGTTTTTCCATACAATATCTTGATCCTTATTATACATGTACGAAACATCAATGCGTTGTTCAGGATGATAATATCTTTCTTCTCTCCAAAAGATATTTGTTACATTATCTTTATAATAAGCAAAGCCAGGCATAACATCTCTCAAAACAAGATTGCCAGGGATGTTAAAAGCATAATCCATTTCATTACCAACTGGTGAAAGAGGTTTCGCCAATAACTTATCAATTGCACTCTTAACATATAATGGTTTCATATCTTTTAATCCACAGCTAGGGTCAGGTTCAAATATAGGCATAAAAGTGATACCGTTTGGTGCGTGATTAAAGAATTGTGTGTGCTTAACACCCAAACCCTTTGAAGTATGATTCTCAACATACACTACGTTGTCTCTATTGGGGTTTGTGTAGTATGGGCGAGCAACTCCAGCTATCAACACACATGGACGGTCAAACCCTCTAGCGATGTGCATAGGACCGTTATCAGCACCTACATAAAAATCACAATTAGCGATAAGATTAACCATTATATCAAATTCACAAGCATGATATTTTTCTGGAGTAATATCTGTGTGTTCTGCACCAGTTTCGACAACTAAATAACCAAGGGAGTGAATGTACTCTATTACTTGCTTATAGTTTTCTACACCCCAAGTTTTCCCAGGCCAGCCAGAACCATCACCACACACAACAACATATTTTTCTGTAATCTCTGGCTCACTATCGGAAACCAACTTAACCTTCTTTTGTTCCTCACCATTAAACTCAATGCCAACCACCTCAGCATACGCATCAATAAAAGAAATGTTTTCTCTACTTTCATATGCCATATCCAAATCAAACTTAACTTGATTTTTTGTTTCTGATAACGTATCTTGTAATAGAGAGTTAGTATCAGTAGTAATAATATTGTCTGGTTGTGAAGAAAAATACTTAACAATATCAGGTACCGATGTATGAAGATCTATTGTTGTTTCAGGATATTTTTCTTTCAACCTTCTAATAATAGGTTCAACAACAACAACATCACCTAACCCTATAGTTCTTTTAAGACCTATAGAACTAATATTTTCCGTTTGATGAATGAGTTGACGAATGTTATCATTATATTCATCATGATGTTTGTTACCCATAACAGTTGGAAAAATTCTAGTAATTTCAAATTCACCATCGTCGGTATCAATAATATCTTCTTTAATCTCAGTGGTTGAAGGTTGACCAATCTGCTTTCTTTGATCTGTTTCCACTTCATCTTCTTGATTAGTGTTGATATCTACCCATTGTGCAATAGTTATCTCAGGTGGGATCGAACCCCTTGACTTTAATTCAATCCATTGCTTAGTGATACGACCAGCAAGAAACAATGGCGCACCTTCTATATTTTCTAAACAAGATCCCCAATCTGTTTTTAAATCCTTGTGATGACATACTTCATCAATGCTAATAGTATCTGGATCTGGGGGATTATCTATTCTAAAAGATATTGTATTATAGGGACTATCTGCTTGAGCAGCGTTTTTATTTTCAACATGACTCAAACACCATTTGATTTTATTGTCTTTATTAAATTCATCAAGGTGAGCTTCAATATGTCTAGGCATCCATAAAATATTATTAATAGTTTTGTAAAATAAAATATAACCATCTGACAATTCAATCAATTCATCAAGAAAATTTGTAGATGGTGTGTGAGCAAACCAACGAATATTTAAAAATAACTTAGAACACCTTTCTTTAAAGCTATCATCGATACCCTCTCTAAACAAAGAAACAACAACATCTATGTTTTTATGGGTTTGATCTCGTACATTTTTAATAGCAGCGAAAACTTCATCATCACTGCCATCTTCTCCGAGCAATATTACACTAACTAATTTATCATTGTTAATCATATAAAACCTCTATATATTTATTATGTTAATAAGGTTGGTATTAATAATTTTAATTTCATTATCACCAGTAATTTCATCTTGATAAGTAATAAGTAATGTGTTGACATACTTATCCCATTCCACAGAAAATTCTTTATCAATCTTACCGTCATTTTGTTGCTTGACGATTTCATTTAAAGCATTAAGTGTGTAAAGGGTATTTGTTTCTTTTTTTCTATGAAGGGAAATTGTATTATGAATAACTGAGGGGAATATAATTTCTTTGTTCTTCATAATGTTATAGGTGATAATTTTCTTATGCTTGTTAGACTTATCTTGCAGTAAGAATATCTTATCACCTATAACATCAAAATTATCTTTTATCTTTTCTATAGTATCTGCTACACTTCTTGATTGTACAAATGTAGCTAGTAGTAAGGTGTCTGACATAAAACCTCCAAAAATTTATTTATTATTCTATATACACTACTAAAGTATAAGAAAATTAATCGTCTTTATAAACTCCTAAATAAAGATCTTTCAAAAAAAGATCGATAGGTGGTTTTTCATTTATATCATCAAAAATAGATACTAGTGATAATTTTTTGCTTTCTTGTATCATCTTTGATACAGATGAATTTAAATTAGTACACATAACACAATCACCTTCTACCTCAACACCTTCGTTGACGCCAGTGATTGGTTTTGACCCAAGACAATCCTGCAATCCTTTAGAAAAGCCATATGTTGTGTTAAGTTTATCAACTTGTCCCTTAGTTCTATATACTTGATTTCCTATCTCAACTTTATTTCCATCTTTATCTTGATAATAAGCCAACCATTTTCGGCCAGTAATAGAGCCTAATGGTTTTGCTGGTTTTTTTCCGTTCATAGGTGGGTCATCTTTTGGATCTTGAAATACATATTTACCATCGATCAAATATATAATCTTACCTTTTTTTGTTTTTGCTATATTGTCGGGATTGCCTGACCTAGATATTTCACTTTCGTAAAGCTTTTCACCATCAAAAGGAATAGTCTCACCTGTTTTGTCTGGCGGCCCGACTCTCATTCTTTTTAATAATTCTTCCGTAGAATCTGCACCCAAACACTCTCTCATATTTTCTTTAGATATGCCGTCTTCACCCGCTATTAAAAACACACTATTCATAGAGTAAAGGCCGGGGGGTTTATTATCAACCATATATAAGTGTAATTTTTCAATCAAATCAAAACCAGCCATCATATCACCAACATTAAAACGTTCTCCATTTTCATCTTCTACTTGATTTTTATTTAATTCCTCAAACATATTAGTCATAGCGTCAAAGCTCTCTTTTCTATATTTTTCTATAACAGAGTTTTGAGAAACTATTAGTTGTGAAGATTCATCATCTAACTTTACCTTATCTTCTTTAATGCCGGAAGCGACAACTGCAGTCATTCTTGATATATACTTAGTGTCATTTCCGCTTGAATAATTTTCACCTATAGTAACATCTATAATCTCACCATCTGCATCTTTGGCCTTCATTGTTCTAGGATCTGATTTAGAGGCGAGATATGCGGCGATCTTTTGTTCCTCTGATGGGGGGTTTTTACCCTTCCAACCAGCTTCTTTAAGGTAATAACTCCATGACACATCTTGTCCTTCTTTGGGTTTTTTATTACCAAAAGCATTTTCTTCTGGATTTATTGACATTACTTTATCGGCTATTATTCTAGAATCCTTACCAGAACCATTAGTAAATTGATCATGGAATGAACTAACCATAAAGGCACTATTTTTTTTATCAATAACACCTTTAAATAATATTCTTGTTGGCGCTAATAATGCTTCGGTTATTTTTCTTTCAGAATCTATAAATTGTTCCTTTGATAAATCTAATTTTTTTTCTATTTTTTTAACTATACCAGGATCCCACTTATAACCCATACCATCCATAAAATTTATAGTTTCTCTCAATGTTTCAATATATTGAGTTGGTGTGCTATTAGC
>TARA_R110000851_G_scaffold32844_1_pt1 | contig 18629 bp, 20 predicted proteins | sample TARA_R110000851 | Tara Oceans TARA_R110000851 (sample SAMEA4397627) | marine metagenome | biome: Polar Biome; feature: [DCM] deep chlorophyll maximum layer (ENVO:01000326); material: water (ENVO:00002006), including particulate matter (ENVO:01000060) such as... | depth 17 m
CTGTCCTGTTATTCCTGTTATCATTGCTGTTTTCATGAATTCACTCCTTTATCTTTAAAAAAGATCTCTGAGTTGATTGCTTTATCACAAATAAACAAATCGTAGTGGGGCTTTCCTAGCCGCAGTTCGTGGTGCTTGGCCCCCCAAGTTAAGAGTTGCTGCGCAGTCGTCTGCCTCCAATCTATTCCTGTGGTTGAGCCGCGGGCGGTCCAATAAACAACAGTGTGTCCTGCGTCAAATAGGCTGTTAATCTTTTTAATATTCTCTTTAATCGGTAGGGCGTCGGGGTATTTACTCTCCCCTTCGTACTTACAGATTGTTTCGTCTATGTCAACATAATATATCATTAGTCCCCCTTTTCAATCCTATAACTGTCTGAATCAAAGTGTTGTGTTGAGAACTCAAATAACTCTGTATCCTCTATCGCGTACATCTGGTGTCGTAATCCTCGATAAACGTGAAATCTATCTCCGGGCCCTAATTCCATCACATCTGCATTGATTAGGTCATCCTCATCTGAATATCTAACTAACACTCTACCTGACTGAATGTAAAATACCTCGTCCTTCAACACATGGTAATGCCAAGAACATTTTTTGCCCTTCACAAAATAGAGTAGTTTTCCACAATATTCCTCACAGTTTATAATCCACTTCTCAAAGCCCCATCCTTTGGGGACAAAATTAATATTTTCCATTTTATCACTCACCTAAAATAATGCGTTAGATTTACCGCCATCAAAATTAATTGTGACGCCAGTCAAATATTTAATATCATTTTCTATTATGGATTTTATAAAATTGCCGATTTCTTCTACTTGCCCAAGTCTTCCCAAAGGTAATCTCCTCTCCAAAGACGGTATATCAGATACTAAGCTACGAATTCTATCAGTATCGATTGGACCCGGTGCAATGTTAATAGTTGTGATATTCCGACTAGCAAATTCCTTACTCAAACATTTCAGAACACTAATAAAAGCAGTCCGATAAGCGTTTGATAGTAAAAGCTTGCCATCGGGCTCTTTTACATTAAAAGATGATATCAAAAAGATGTAACCATTGTCGTTAATATGCAACTCTTGCAATATTTTAAAAAAACTATAAAATAACTGATTATGGTATTTATCGCAATCTTTCTTAGTTATGTCGTTAAAAGCTTGTGCTGGTGGCCCACCAGTATTCAACACCAATACATCAACGCTTTTATGCCTTGATATTAACTCATCTACCTGCTGGATATTCGAAGTGTCCAGTTCTTTAGTTGAGGTTCGGACAACCTCAAATTTCTCGTTTTCAATCTTCTCTAACGAATCCGCTATGCCTCTACCGATACCTCGGCTGCCGGCTAATACTATTGCTTTTTTCATATTTTCATTCCTGCTATCTTGTTGTTTAATTTGGTTTTTTCACCCGACCCAACTGCTTTATTTAAGACATTAATATTATCAATAACTTCCTTAACATCTGTTAGAATGACCGCGTGTTTGTCGTCTGGATATACCTTGTTGCTGTCAAGTTTTACATAGAACAAGATGTCTGTGGGGGCAAAGCAAAGTGACATATATAATACATTATGGTTTGAACAGTGGCTACCAAAAGATACCGGGATATGATACTTTTCTCTCAACCCCTCAATCGCCTTTAGGTTACAATCTGTTTCTTCGTAGGATAGCTGCGTGTGGTTTAAGATAAAGTTTTTATAGTTCGCATATTTTTGCAAAAATAACTCGATATCCTGTTCCGAGCTTAAGCCGGTAGAAACAATGACCTTTTTACCTGTCTCTAAAAGCTTTTTCACCAAAGCTTCATCGGTCATATCATTTCTTATTATTTTATAAAAATCTGTATCGATTGATTCAAAAAAACTTATTTTCTCAATATCGGCTATAGCAACTCCAAATTGTCTTTTACTTGATTTTATTATATTACTCAAAAAAGAGTATTCTTCATCGGCTAATCTTAAGTGTTTTTTTTCCTCTCTTTCATAAAAGCTTGGCTCTCTCACTTGAAACGATATCCCATCAACTTCTGATTCTAATAGTTTATTTATATACTGGACCGCAAGATGTTTTTTGCCCATGTGATTCAGCCCTATTTCTGTTATTATATTTGTACCCATTTATAATCCCTTTATTAAATAACCGCCGTCAACATAAATATCTTGACCAGTTATATATGAGGAGGCATCCGACAGTAGGAATATCGCCACCCCAATAAAATCAGAAGGTTCTCCCCATCTACCTAAAGCTGTTCTATTCTCTATTAACTCTCTGTTATTGGCCCATCCATATTTTGTCATATTGGTTCGAATATATCCGGGGCCTATATTATTAACCCTGATTCCATATTTTCCCAAATCAAGTGCTAAAGATTTCGTCAGTTGTTTAACGCCACCCTTGGTAGAAACATAAGCAGGGTTATCTGGAAAAGCAAACTCTGCATTTAGGCTGGTTATATTTATTATGGACCCGCCAGTGCTCTTCATTTGCAAAGCGACGCGCTTTGTTAGTTCATATGGAGCCTTCAGATTAACCTTGTATGTGTTTTCCCAATCTTCATCGGTATAGTCAAATAAATTATTTGGCCGGGTAATTCCAGCGCAGTTGATAAGCCCGTCTATTTTATTAAAACGATGTATAGTGGTAGATACCAGCAAATCCAAATCTTTCGTTTTTGTAACATCTACTTCTGGTAAATCGGCGCGGATGATGATGGCGCCAGCGGCTTCGAGGCCGTTTGCCATGGCAGACCCGATCCCACCAGATGCTCCAGTAACTATTATAACTTTATTCTCAACAGAAAATATATTCATTCTGTGACCTCTACTATTTCAATCAATGTTCCATCAAAATCTCTACAAAATGCCACTGTTGCAGGTACGGAGACTTCCGGGTGACGTTCGGGTTTGTTGATGAAAGTCAAGCCAAGTTCTAACAACCTATTATACATTTCTTCTATATTTTCAACAGTAATAGCTATGTGAGAGCAACCGATCTTATTTATCAAATTTGTTTGATTCGCGGTGGCGTTCTTATCTGGATGTGACAAATATTGTAATAGTTCTATCATTCCACCCTGCTCGTCTTTTAATTTTACAGTATGTACCTTTACATCAGACATCCCAGAGAGCCGATCAACAAAAGGGCTTTCTTCTATTTCATTCCAAACAACTTCAAGTCCAAATGTGTCTCTGTATAATTCCAAAGAGCGATCCATGTTCTGGGTTGTTAAGCCGGCATGTCTAAGTTTAATCATTATCAGATGCCCCCTTCTTGGCTACACACAAAAGCATCGGTTCCCTAGAGAATCTTATTACTTTGTTTATTTCAAGTGGCCATAGATTATATTGAGAAAATGGTTTATAAGGCAAATTAAATAAGTTTAAGATCCGCCTAAAAATATTAAGTATAGGATATTTCCACAACAATGGTAACTGATAAAAATAACTACACTGTGGCTCGAAGCCTGATAGTTCGCATATAGTTTCCAAAGAATGTCTCGTAAAAGGCGTAACATGTGTGTGGTCTATGTAAAATTGTTCTTTATAAGAGTGTTTCCAGCTAGGTGTCATACATATAAAAACACCGCTTGGTTTAAGAATACGATAAACTTCATCAACCATATGATCTGGATCTCTCAGGTGTTCTATTACTGATTTGCTGAATACAATATCAAGTGAGTCGTCTGGGAAAGGATAAATGTCTTTTTGCAGATCCACTTTAACAAAGCGTTCTCCCAGCGGGCTAGCCTCTACCATATCTATCCCATGGACATCAAATCCCATGAGTTGTAGTTCTGTTGTGAAATCGCCGTTGCCACAACCGACATCCAATATTTTGCTATTACTATCATATTTTGAAAAAAGTTCATGACAGAACTTAGCCGGGTACTCTGTCTTTTTGTTTTTATAAGTTATATTAATATAATTTTTATTGTTAATAGAACTCATGTGTTATCCACTTCTCTTAAAATGTTCTCAATAACATCAAAAGCTTCTTCGAGGGCCGGCTCTGTAATAGTCAGAGGTGGCCCAATTTTAATAGACTGAGACCAAGTATGAACTGGCATCACTCCGTTGAATACCATCGCCTCGACAACCTTCTCGGCAATAGTTCGATCTTTAAATAAAATAGCACCAACTAGACCTCGGCCGTTAACATAATCAACGCAGCCATATTTTTCGAGAGAGATCATACGATGCTCAAACACTCTAGCCTTTCGAGATAAGTTCTCTTGAAAATGCCTGTCACTTAAGATTTTTAGGTTCGCGATGGCTGCGGCGCAACACAAGGGATTTCCTGAATGGGTACCTCCCATCTTTGGAGTGCCATCAACCAAAGCTGAAGTGCTCAATACTACTGACATTGGCATTGGGGAGGCCAAGGCTTTGCCTAAACATATGATGTCGGGTCGTATTTCCTCACCATAAGACATGTATCCGTATAAAGTCCCCATTCTATAGAGTCCTGCTTGCACCTCATCGAAACACAATAAACAACCACTTGATTGAATAAAACTGTATAGTTCTTCAAAATAATGCTGCGGATAAAACTGAGAACTCCACCCCTGATATGTCTCCAAGATGAAGCCGGCTATTTCATCAGGGGGCGGCAATAAAGATGGGTCGAATCTTGAACTAGTGTCGTATGGGAATTTTAAAAATACAATGTCGTCATCTGATACCCCAGACCACTCGGAGTTGTTGGGGCCATTCGAAAGCAAATCTGCGCTGAGAACACGGCCGTGGTAGCTACCCTCAAAACAAACTATATATTTTCTATTGTTTTTCGTGGCCCAATGCTTTATCATTTTATAGGCTGTATCCGTGGCCTCGCTTCCTGTGTTTAATAAAACCACCTTCTCAAAGTGTTTAGGAGAGGCAGCTAAAATTTTCTCTGCAAACTCTACACGAATATCGGTGGGGTACATGAACGAGAACGATAAACCATCATCAATCTGTTTTTTTATTGCTTCAGCTACATCTGGGTTCGAGTGCCCTGTATTTGCCACAAAAATACCAGAGGTCAGATCGATCCATTTATTTCCATCTTTATCATACACTGTAAAATCAATAGCTTTGTCCCATTTGATTGGTAACTGGCTCTTAATATTATTTGATTCATAAGGGCTTGGGCTAGAATCTGAAATCGGTTGTGTTAAGGTGAAATCACCCCTAATGTGGCGGTATTTAGTCTTTACCATAAAGTGCCTCAATTATTTCTAAATCATGAATAGTGTCTATTTCGTGTGTAAACTCTGTAACAAAAGCTAACATTTTGTCTCCGTGTAGATTATCGCTGTTCATAAAAACTTTTGGCCTAACAATATCAATATATCCATTGGCTTGATAAGTTTTTGGCAGCCTCTGTCTAGGCCAATTATAATAGTCTCCGTCGTATTTGTCATTAAATAACCCAGACCAGTAAGCGCCATTCTTTTTAAATGATTTATACGCGGTTTCGGGCGCCTCGTGAGCAGATCTAAGACCGGTAGAATCCGGATTGGAAAAGAAGTATTCGATTGCCTCATTAAGGAGTAAAGGGTCAATTATTGGGGTCGTGGCGCGTAGATGAACAATGTCATCATAATCAGATAAGTAATGTACAGCGTGACGCATCACTTCTATGTCTAAAGAGGAATCGCCAGCATATTCAGATGGCCGCGGTATAACAGAGGCGCCAAATTGTTTTGCCACTTTGGATATCTCTTCATCATCTGTTGAGACGTAAATATTAGATACATACTTACATTTTTGTGCCGCTAGGATAGGATAAGCAACCAACGGTATATTTTTTAGTAAACGAACATTTTTTCTAATGACACCTTTGCTGCCGCCGCGTGCTGGTATTACTACTTTTAGTTTTTTATTAGATGTTATCAACTTTTCTTAGCTTCTTCATAATAGGAATTTCCGTGTCATAAACTTTTTTAATGCCGTCGCCGAGCATTTTTTCCATATTTCTTATTGCGCGGACGAGAGAAGTATAGTTCTCTATAGAGGCGGCCTGATCGGAACCATACATAGTTCTGTCATCAGTAATGTGAAACTCAATACATTCGGCGCCGAGTGCTGTGGCGCCGACACATGCGTCATGACCACTGTAATGATTTGAAAAACCTACTTTGATATTCGGATATCTTTCCTTTAATGTTTGGATGTGTTTCAAGTTTACTTCATCAGGCAAAGTTGGATATGTGCTAGTACAAGCCAAAACATATTTAAGGTTATCCAAAAGGTTAATGGAAGCTGATGTCTGCCTCTCCGTACACATACCGGTTGACAAAATTACTGGCTTGTTAGTATTATTAAGTGCTTTTAAGAATTCTTTATCAGTGGCTAGTGCTGATGCAACCTTGTGGTAGTCTATATCTAGATTATCCTCCACCAACCTAACACTATCTACATCCCAACAAGAGATAATAAAATCAAGATCGTATTCTTTAGCGCTAGCATATAGTTCCTTATATTGTTCTAGTGAAAATTCCAAGCCTTCCTTTTGTTCTCGATTTGTGGTGCCCCAAGGACTCTCGCGAAGGCGGTCCAATTCTTCTGGCGCGTATACCTTCTCGATAGTTCTTTTTTGAAATTTTACGGCGTTACAGCCGGCTTTGGATGACTCTCTTATTAAATGCTTGGCCAGTTCAATATCGCCGTTATGATTAATTCCTATTTCGGCTATAATATATGTTTTGCTCATCTCGTACCTCTTTGTAATATGAATATTCATATAACTATAATATAACCGACTATACTAATAGTGTCAAGTGTTTTTTATTATTTCTTGGATGTTTCTATCTAGTGTCAGGATATCTACATTATCATTTAAATGTTTTAGAAATTTCATCTGAGAAACGGTAGAAAACCTACCATGAGGGCCATTTTTATTTTTAACTTCTTGAGTGTGATCTATTGGGCTTAAGGCTCCATCATGATAAATTCTTGAACCAGTATAAAAATCAAAACCAGTAATATGAAGCTCTTTAATAGGATAGCTAAGCAAAGTACAAACTGTCATAATTCCTGAATATGGTTCTGCCCCGATTAACCTATAAATTTTATGATAGTTCTTAACACCTATCCAATAAAATGGAATATCAGTGCTCACATGTTTAAAATTGTAAGCACAGGCACTAATGTGGTCATCAGGCCAAGACATGATATTATTTTCGGAATGATCTGCTTTAATTACAGGGCACACAACCATTTTCAAGGCGCCAAAATCTTTAGGATTTGTAGCAACCGACTCTTTTAGGCCGGGCAGCCATGGCGTACCACAGTTGTGGAACATGATGTCAGTTCGGGATCCATAGTCTACATACAAGCTTTTTGGAATAGAGAATTGATTAACACGAACGACAACATCATAACTGTCAACAAAATCGCCTCTTGACATGTCAGTGAGATAATACGCAGGGCCGACGACAATTACCCTCTTGTTTTCCACAAGAGAGTTTAATGTTGGATCTAAAGAGTCTTCAAAAAACATTATTGCCGCCTTTGGGCCGGAGGATTTGGGAAACCCTCGTTTATTATTTCTCCGTCAGGTCTCACCCGACTAATCTCAAGGAAAAAAGTTTTTATGTTTTCTTGGCCAATAACACGATCTAGGTGAAACTTGTGTGTTGTTTCGCTGTGGATCGCATGTCCTTCTTCGCAATATTTATCGAAGTGCCGCTCCAAACAAAGATATTTATCCATATATTCTTTATTAGACACTGCAAACCTATCACAGTAGCCTCCAAGCCAATGATGAAAATGAGGAATCCACAACTTGGACATGTCCAAAGGCAAGACCGCGGGGCCCACGGGCTGATGGTATATTACATCGTCCCTAGAGTTGATCACCATATCGTATTTCTTATCCTTCTTTATCGCCGCGGCCGTGGCCATATCGCTCAGGACGGCTCGTGCATTATACATTCTTCGAGTGCCTTGGGGGGTCGGACAAGAACCGTCTTTATGGCGGTGCCCTTCTAGCCATCCGGGCTTAAACTTTAATCGGCTAACATCTAAATCGACTTCTTCTACTAAATTAATTTGGGTAGTTTCTTTATCCAGCTTGCCAAATAAATTGACTGCCAGTCCTGACATATTGTTTTTTGCTATATAAACAAATACATCTGGCTTTTCAAAAGTGTCAATTAAGTTGGTTTTTAAATTTTCAAAAGTGTGATGAATGCTTTTGCCTATTCCGGATATGCAAATTGCAGTATTCATTTTAAATCTCCAATAATTTCAAATTTAGGACAGGGAACAATAAATTTACTGCCCTCTTCCAGACAAGACTTCTCTCGCATGCGAAATTCATAAATAAAATGCCATGGAAGAATCAGCAAATAGTCTGGCTTTGCTGCTCGCATCTCCTCCTCCGAACATATCGGTATATTTGTCCCTACAGTCCGGAGGCCAAATTTTACAGGGTTTCGCTCGGCTATGGCATCGATTAAAGTAGAATCTAGTCCGTACCACTGTAATAGCGTGTTTCCCTTGGTAGAAGCACCATAGCCCCATATGGTTTTACCCTTGGATTTTTCTTCTTTTATAAAAGAAACTGTTTGTTCTCTTAGTTTTTTTATCTCATTGTAAAAATCTTTATATATTTTAGGATCATTTAGATTCAATTTTTTTTCATATTCTAGCATGCTATTTATTCTAAAATCTGCGACATCACGATATGGAGTTGTTTTAAACAACTCTTTCGTTGCACTTTTCTTTCTTATATAAATCCTAAAGCTGCCGCCATTAACATCATTTAATATACAATCAACAATAGTAAAGCCAACCTTGTCCAAAAGATATTTCATAGAAGATAAAGAATAAAAACAAACATGTTCATGGCAGATATTATCAAATGCTAACTGCTTAAGCATCAATGGGGTATAACTTAGTTGTAATACGAAAATACCTTCGTCGTCCAAAACCTCATCTATATCATTAAGAAAAGATATCGGATCATCCAAATCATAGAACATCGCGATTGTGGTAATAAATTTTGCTTTTTTGCTAGCGACCCTCCAATAAGCTTCGGCACTAAAATAGTCCTGAACGATGTGATCGGCGTGTTTTCTTGATTCGTTGGCGTATGTATCATCGCAAGGATCAATACCAATAGTAGTAAAACTTTTCGGCACAAATTTAAATAGAGTTCCATCATTGCAGGCAATATCTAAGAATATGTCGCCATCATTATGTGGAACAGAATCAACCACTGACCCTACTACATCTTGTAGTTCTCTTTTCATAGTTGCGTTTGTGCCCGACCTATACCAATATTTTCCATACATAAACTCTGGGTTTACTATTTTTTCCATTTGCAGCAAGCCAGACTCTTTCGATATCAAAAGTTTCATCTCTTCTTTGTCGGCACGGGGCCCTTGATTTTTTTCAATAAAATCTGAGACATGAAGCTCCCCCAAGGAAAATACTTCTTCTAGTTCGTCGTTGGCGATTCTACATTTCATGAAATATCCTTTTTATTATATTCATTTTCTACAAGTTTCATAGTTAGACTCAAACCACTCAATCGATTCGAGGAGGCCCTGTTCAAGTGGAGTAAACTCATAATTTGGAAGCAACTCTCTTAACTTTGAATTGTCTGATGGTTTTCTGAGTTGGCCTTCCATTTGTTGGTTATATATGATTTTTCCCGTAAAGTTCATTTGTCGACATATTTCTTCGGCGATATCATGCATATTTATTTCTTCGTCGACAGACAAAATAAGGGGCGTATCGTCGTCATAATTCTCCAACACCCATTTAGCTAAAAACCCCAGGTCTTTAGAGTAGATAAACTCACGATACGGCCTACCAGTCCCCCAGAGTTCAAGATTGGTACCATTTTTTTTAGCAAGATAACACTTATGAATAATCGCAGGAATCGCATGACTAGAATTTAAGTTATAATTATCATTGGCACCATATGCATTACAAGGAATTACTGTCACAAAGTTAGAGCCATATTGTTTTCGATAAGCCTTTCCCATAATATCAACCATTCTCTTGGCATATGCATATGGATAGTTCGATAAATGAGGCTCTCCGCTGTTTATTTGTTCGGGACTAAGTGGATGTGCTGCATTGCTAGGAAACACACAGGTTGACATAAAAGATACTACTTTTTTCACGCCGGCTACTCGTGCAGCTTCTAAGAGATTAGTGTTCATTATAATATTGCCATAAAAAAACTCACCAGGCTTGTTTATGTTTGCTCCGATGCCACCAACTTTTGCAGCACAATGGATAATGGAATCAATATTATTTAATATCAAATATTGTAAAATATCTTCATATTTCATTAGATCTAGTTCTGTCGATGTTGGTTTAAATTCTGATGGGATCGTACTCCCAACCATACCACGGGCGCCCGTTACTAGCGTTCTGTTATATTTCATACTATTTCCTTATTAATATAGCATGTTTTCGATAACTTGTCAATTAAATCTTTTTTTAGATTTAAGTGGGCATATTCTAAATTTCTATTTGTCTTCACTCGGAAGCCCCGTTAATGATGTCACATATTTTTAAGATCTCCGCGGGCTTCATTTGGTGATTATTTGGCAAATAAAGGCCATATCTATCAACTATATCTCCATTTTTCAACTTAGGTTCTTCTCCGCCTTTCCAAAATGGCTGCTTCTCAAGTGAGCCACAAATTAAAGGACGAACAGCAATATCTTCATCATTTAATTCTTTGACGATTTTGTCTCTTTGCGGGTGTATTATGGGATAAGCAAAGTTAGATATATATTTATCACTTGTACTAGAGGGCGCCTTCCAATAAACACCATCTATTTTTTCAGAATATAAAAGATAGTTATAGTTTCTGGCTGAAACAATTAATCCTAACTTGTCCAATTGTCCCAGCCCTATAAAGGCCTGCAAGTCGGTGGATCTCACATTGAACCCGAAATGATAAAACTTATAGAGAGACTCAAATTCACTTACTTTATGTTCTTTTCTCAGATTATTCTTATAGTCCTCATCCAAATCTCTATCCCAACCATGGCTCCTTAAGCTCTTTAATACATTATATATTTTTGTATCATTTGTACAAATCATACCACCCTCAATAGTTGAAATATGGTGGCCAAAATAAGTTGAAAAAGAAGACATCAAACCAAAAGATCCAATATTTTTGCCTCTAAACTTAGAACCTAAAGATTCGCATGCGTCCTCAAGTAGGGCTATTCCATTAGAATTACATAGATCTACCAACTCGTTCATTTGTGGCACCATTCCCAAAACAGAAACTAGCATTAATGCCTTTGGCCGCTCTTTCTCTATAATTTCTTTAAAGTGATTTATATCAATTGATAAATCTATCATGTTGCAATCGCACAAGACAGGCGTTAAGCCAAGCTGAACCACTGGCGCTAGATCTGTTGACCATGAAACTGTTGGCACAACTACCTTGTCTCCAACTTCAAGTCGACCCGTTGCAACAAGAGCATACAACATCAGAAGATTTGCAGAAGAGCCAGAATTCACAAACACGGCATGTTTTGTGCCAAGCCAATTGGCCCACTTTTCCTCGTATTTTGGCGTAATACTGCCCTTTGTGAGGTGTGGATATGTTGACAACCAATCAATTAGATTATCAATATCTTCTTTGTCAATAGTGTCTCTCACGAGAGGTATCATATCATCGTCCATAAAAGCTAAAAATGCATTCAATTATATAATTTTGTTCTTCGTCAGAAAGGCCATACGAAGATGGGAGCGATATTCCTTCAAGATAGGCTCTTTCGCTCACAGGGAAATCCCTACAGATATTCATATATTTATAACAAGGCTGCGTATGCAGCGGGTAAAAGAAGTCTCTCGTCTGGATCCCTTTTTCTAAAAGAAAATCCTTCATTGCCTTTTTATCTTTCGTTAGAAAAGATGTAAACCACCACACCGGAGAACTTCTTTGATCCAGATAGGTTGGGTTTAGTTTACCGCCCAATGGCTTAAGTCTGTCCACATATGTATCGTGAATTTCCTTTTTTCTCTCAATAATTTTTGGGAGCTTCTTCATTTGAGATATTCCAATTGCAGCTTGCATTTCCGTAAAAGAAAAATTATAACCTATGTGTTCGTGCTTAAAAGTTCCCTTTTTTGCACGGCCGTGATTTTTTAATTGATAACTCTTATCTCTTAATTCTTTCGAATCAGTCAGTATAACTCCGCCCTCTCCGCATGTAATGGTTTTGTTTCCATAAAAAGACAATATTCCCATGTCTCCAAATGTACCTGTGTGTTTATCTTCAAATTTGACTCCAACGCCCTGCGCTGCATCCTCAATTACTTTAAGACCATATTTTTTGGCTATGCTCATTATTTTACCCATATCTGCACTTTGACCATACAGATGAACAGGAATAATGGCTTTGGTCTTGTCAGTTATTAAACTTTCAATTTTTTTAGGATCTATACAGAAAGTATTCTTATCTATGTCGCAAAAAATTGGTGTCGCATTTGCCATCAATACGGCATTTGATGTCGCGACAAATGTCATGTCTGGGACTATAACTTCATCTCCCTCTTGTACTCCTAGGGCCTTTAAACAGCAGAACAATGCGGCGGTACCGTTTGTCATTGATATCGCATATTTTGAGCCAGTCAGTTCCCTAATCATGCCTTCAAATTCTTCAGTTAATTCGTTTTCGGTCACAAAAGTAGAATCTATGACCCTCTTAAGTTCTATTAACTCAGAATTATCAATCCAAGGCTCAATTTGAGGTATAAAGTCCCTCATAAGACTTCTGCTCCTTTATCACAGATTTGCAGTGATTATTGATTTTGTTCTTAATCAAGAACCTTTGATCGTTTAGAATAGCATCTTTTCGGGCATGCTCAACAAATTCTTCATCAAATTCCCCGTTTTTCTCTTTAAGTCGTATGATGTCTTCCGTATCCCAAAGACTTTGATTGACCTCCCTTAACGAATCCACCATCTTGATCGGAACATCGATTCCCTCCCCTAGTAGAGATGACGATAAAACATTCAACTCTTCGTTAACATAATGCAATTTTTTGGCATCATCGATATTTTTCTTTTTGATTTGTAGAATTGTAATTTTATCTATAACCTCTCCAATTGATACTTCTATTTTCATGTTAAATCCTCTATTATCGAAATATGACTCTCTAGGCTTAAAAATTTGTCATTGGCGGCAATATCGAACTCCCTTTTCAAAATATTTAGAAACTTTCTATCGTCCAACTCTTTCCATGAATCCAAAAACACAGCAGAAGCGTTATGAAATTCAAAGACCCCTTTAATGACATTTTTAATTACTATTGGAATTGAACCCACAAGCATTGCCTCGTAATTTCTGTGAATATCTGGGCCGGATCCTTCTATGCCTATTATGAACTTATATTTGTCCATTGTTCCAAAATACTCTTCTAGGTCTTGCTTTTCTTCTTGTGCCACAACAAACGGCAAACTCTTTAAGAAATCATATAAATCTTTCCTTTCGCCGTTTGTGGAGAAATTATGGTATGGTAAAAATACTTTTTCTAACTTTTCTGTAAACGGGGTCCTGTTGTCTTTGATTCCTTGTAAGAATTCCTGGTTGCCGGCTGGTCGGTCTGGCTCTTCAAACCCGATTGGTATAGGTATAATCTTATCACTATTAATGTTTGGAGGGTTTGTACATATCCACTTATTAAGAAAAGGGTGATCTAGAATCTTGCGGTAGATGTCTCCTCCATCCCTGCCAAGATGAAATGAAGACACGCCAGTTATTAAATTAAATCTATTAAAAATTTTATCTAAAAATATCGTCTCAAAAGTTCCGTCAACAATAAAATCTGTTTTTACAAAAACTAAGTCTCCATCCTTTACAGAATATGGATCAAGTGTGGCAGCATTATGAAGACGGCTTGTGCCGGCTTGTATATAAAATTCTTCTGGTAGATCTAACACATGGTCTGCCACTGTTGGCATCCAATTATAACAAATAAATTCTATTGCCATTTTATCTCCTTCCATGCCTGCCTAGTGCTGTTTCCGAGAAATCCAGAGGCGGCCGATCTAAAGTTATGAAAATAAAGATCGCCGGGTACGTCTAGAACCTCGACTAAAGATCTGAAACAGCTTTCCATACAGTGTACCTGTTCTGCATTTTCTAATATTTTACAAAAATAAAACATGTTCTCGGTCATATCGTTTCTTAATATTTTTATGTTACCAGACAGTTTCTCTATTTCTTCTTCTGGTATCTTAAATCCTCTTTTTGGATCGTCATGAACAAAAATATATTTTTCATTATCCGGATTCAGTTTTTTATATACTCTCTCTTCCTCTTCTATATCCCTATCAAAATAAAAATCATCAAATCTATGCTTATAGTCTATTCCTGATAATTCATAGAATATCTCTGCGCAGCCCATGTTAAGTTCTTTCTCTTTTCCCCATGGATAGAATTCATGACCTATTTTGGCAAACCTCCTCGCTTGGCGAGATTGTAGTTCTTTTTTAACCTCTTCCTCTTCGTTATCGCCAGGTATTCTTATGACTTCTATGTCTTTTTCATCCCTAAACATAAACTCTATCATATCGGCATAGTATTCTTTAGAAAACACATATACTTTGTCGTACCCATAATCATTCAAATATATTCTAACAATTGCGTTGCAATCCAGATGATCTCCCAACCCAAGATGATGATATATATATATGTCATTTTTATCGTCTTTCAAATATGATGCCAACACATTTTCATGCTCTGCAACAGTATTATCGTTTTCGTCATAAACTTTTCCTACAAACTCAAGGCCGTGTCTATTGAGCGGGAAACTTCTGCCAGTTGAACCAAAGAACTCATCGTGGATCATGGTATCTGACATTTTTATGCAATTAATTACATTGGAGGCCAAAAACACATAATCAGTACCATATTTGTCTTCTTGTTTAAAATTGGCCAGCAATTCTTTCATATTTGGAATGGCGCCTGATTTTAGGCCCCACATACCTCCCAGTACTGGATAGCGGTGATATGGGTGATCCCTCATTATGTGAAGCCTCTTATCAGAACTCAACCACTGTTCAACAGCGGCCTTTTCTCGGTGAGACAGTCTGGAGTCGGTATCCCTAGAAATAAACACTTCTACGGCCGGCTCTGATGCAGGCTCAAATCTCCAGAACATTCCTTTCCAGTCTCCATCTTCTTCCATCCTTATAATTTGTACATTTGACATCTTTTCAAGCTCTTCTATTATTGAGGAAGGCACAGTCTTTCCTACATAATATCTACAGATCCAATCGGGATATATCTCTTTTGCCAAATTTGCATTTTTTATAGCTCCGATTGTATATTTTGGATTATCGCCCCAAAGTGAAAATGTTATTAACTTCATGTATTATGCGACCATCTCTTTATATTTTTCAAAAACCTCTTTTTCTTCCTCTTTCTTCCAGTCAAAGTTGTCGGGATTCGTTGATATACCTGTCGGATTAAAATAATATAAACCCAAGACATCATGTATCTTTTTAAACACGCTACCCTGAGAGGCTCCGCGGAGCCACATTTCCCAGTCACCGGCGGAACGATACTTGTCATCAAAATAACCATACTTTTCATGATAACTTTTGCGCCACATTGGACTGGCATGTGGCATATTGGTCATTTTTAGATTATCAAAGGAAAAGTCTGGAAAATTATATTTTCTACCGTGTGAATTATTCTTCTTAAAGCTTTCATTTGGCTGATCGGTAATCAGCATGTCCGCATAAACTAAATCAACATCCGGATTGATAAATAACTCTTTGGCATGCGCCTCAAGTGAATTAATAGACTTTCTGTCGTCGAGGTTAGCATTGGTTACATACTCCCCTGTTGCCATTTTTGCGGCTATGTTCCAAACCGCATAGAGTCCAGGATCTTCTTCCAATTTTTTATATACAATATTGTCTGGATATTTTTCTAAAAACTCATTTATTACTGGCTCTTCGTTTCCAGGAGAATTAGCATTGATCAATATCAACTCACATTTCTCTTTAAAAACAGTTTGTTTTGTTATATTCTCTAAAAACTGACTAATGTATTTATCTCCATCATATACTGATGTTATGATTGATATCTTAGGAAGATCTTCAAGTCTTATCGGTTTACATATTTCTCCAAATGCGCTAACAAGAAACCTTTCTATCATCGCGCTTTCTTCAAAGTTCTCCAAGATCCACCCTTTTAAGGCATATGCTTTCTTTTTCCATTTATCATAGTCCTTGCGAACCTGACGAAGCCTCATTTTAAAGGATCCTTCTTTTGGATTACACCACATTGATTCCTTTTCAATGACGCCCTCCCAGAGCGCATAATCCGGAACTGGGGCCATATCGAAATCTACCTCGGCAAAATATGGTTGTCTCTTTTTCTTTTTCTTTTTAGTGTTTGTACCTAGGTACGGTGCATAAAGAAAATCACATTGCCCCGACCAACCAGGTGCGATGATTGGCATGCCGCTATATGCTGCCTCAAAAAGTGGCAGCCCGAACCCCTCTCCGTGTGTTGCTGAAATCATACATTTAATTTTTGGATGCGCGTATAGTGCATGCATCTCATTGTCAGACATGTCTCCATGAAGAAGATAAATTTTGCATTTTCTCTCCGGATAATTACTAAGAATATTGGATATCATGCTTTCCGTTGGTATTCGATCTGGCCTAGAGCCGCTCCTGATGAATGTCTTTAAAACTAGGCCGACATCTTGGTCAAAATTTTCTTCCACAAACCACTTGATGGTATTCTCTGTGTTTTTGCGAGGACCGTGTTGCGCTACCATAATAAAGTTAAAATCATGTTCTAATTCTATATCCAACTCTGGCAAACTATCATATATTTTTACGGGATAATGCATGATATCAACCTGCTTTTCGCACTTCAATGTCATAGGTTCGCCGGTCTCTTTGTTGCTACCATGGTATATTGAATTAATGAAAACATCTCTAGAGTGTTCTGAAATGGTGATAATCTTATCCATAAAATTGGCCTTTTCAAGCCATGCTGGGGAAGCTTTTGTTGTTTCTATTCCCGCGGTAATGCCAATGTTTATGGGCGCCATCCGGATCCATTCATTGGGAATAGTTACTTGAAGAGATACATCAAACTGGCCGCCCTCTTGAGCATACAGCGCTGTTTCTTTGATTTTCTCATCCATCCATTTTCTTTCTTCGTTGTCTTCGGCTAGCCAGCCGGTTTGGCCCCATGGGATAGGTACGATGTAAACATCAAATAAGTCCTCTCTTTCTCGCAGGGACCTAAGCACAAATCGGCCGTGCTCTCCGTACCCGCTGCGGGTTAAAACTGGTGCTCTTACTACTACTTTTTTACGCAATTTCTTTTATCTCCCAAGACTTATAGCCTTTTCTTGTGTCCCAAGACCCATATCGTTCGTGTATATCATCCATCAATTCAATCCATTTTTTATTGAAGTCTTCGAAGTTATAGTTTTTGTTAACATGTTGTGCTCCTTTTTCACCTAGCTTTTTCCTCTCTTCTTTGGACATGTTATACATTTTGTGAAGAGCTTCTAAAAAATCCTCTTTATTTAGCCTATCTTCACGGATATATGGAACTTCCTGTGAACCTATAATCGCTTTTGAAGCTGCGTCGATCCCAATACCAAACCATTCCTCTCCGTCTGTCACTTGTTCTTGTAAGCCACCTGTCATATTTACGATGATAGGAGTTCCGCAAGAAAGAGATTCAAGAGTTGCCAGTCCGAAACCTTCGGCATCTGAAATATTAACTGTGCAGTCAGCCGAATTATACATCTGAGACAAAATGTCCGGTGGTACTTTATTTGTCGACAATATTATTCTGCCATCTTCATAGTTGTTGTCGCGGATGATCGCTTCCAAGTCCTGTCCGTTGTGGTCTTTCGGATCTGTGTGCATAACCAAGCAAACATTTTCCGGGCCAACCTGTTCAGAAAACTCACCAAACCATATAATAAGAGAACCACTTTGTTTTCTTCTGGCGTTTCTATTGTTCCAAAAGAAAACAACTTTATCTGGATTGTCTTCTGTGTTGAAATGTTCTTTCCGGAAGTTCTCAATGTCTTTCTTTGATATTGGCTTAAAAATATCGCTATCAACAGCATGCGGAATGTAATGATTTTCCGTATCTGGTGAAACATTACTTACAATGTCGTGAGTAAGTTTTGAAATAGAAGCAATGACATCCGTTGATTCATACCATTTTTTATTGTATTTTGGATAAGGATAGTTGTCCCAAACATGATAATATACCATCGGAACAATAGGGCGAATCTCGTTTTCCATTTGCCAGAGCCAACTATAGAAACGAGGATCTGTCATAAACAAAAGAATATCTGGCTTTTCTGTCCAAAGAATTGAGCGAAGTTGTTCAGGGTTTCCATATCCGTTTATTGGGTGCACGATCCAATCTCCATCAGGCCATTCATCGCCAGAAATATTTTGCGCAGAATAATCATGATGCGAGACTGCGCCTCCCAAGCACACAAATTTGTATCTACCTGTTTTAATCAGGGCCTCGATAATATATCTTAATTGGTTCCCAACACCCGATGGCGCCATTGGGTGATCGCCAAGTACTAATACTTTTATTTTCTTTTCTTCACTCATGTGCAATGTTCCGTTTTGTAAAATGAACAAT
>TARA_R110000851_G_scaffold36273_2_pt1 | contig 18609 bp, 37 predicted proteins | sample TARA_R110000851 | Tara Oceans TARA_R110000851 (sample SAMEA4397627) | marine metagenome | biome: Polar Biome; feature: [DCM] deep chlorophyll maximum layer (ENVO:01000326); material: water (ENVO:00002006), including particulate matter (ENVO:01000060) such as... | depth 17 m
CATAAGTCAAGCAGTCGTTTTCTTTTTAAGTATTAGTTCTTTCATACTAACTAATCTTGCACACTTTTCATACGCTTCAATTGTAATATAATATTCAATCATCGTATCAATTGTTCCTATAGAATTGGCATTAGATAATAACCATGAACCTGGTTTAACCTCATCCATATTTTTATTACCAACAAGAAACTTAAATGTGTTATTAACAGCAAGATGTAATAACTTATCATCATCGCTATGTATAGGATCAATATTCATAGGATCCGTCAACATCCTTTTGGGCAGTGTGCAACTCTTGGTAACATAAATCTAATAGTAATCATAATTTTCTCTTTAATAATCTTTATAATAAATAGTAATTATGTACTGTTAACTGGACGTGAGTAAAGTGTTTATTTTCTTATGTTCCTTGTATATCGTATTCATACGAAGCTTATGTTCATTATCAATATTATCGATAGCTTCGTAATTAAATATCATATCATTGACAAATTTTTTATCTATGATATATAATGACGTATCAAAATTATTTAGATCCTTACTTAATTCAATATTATCTATAAGGATATTCTTAAGAACTTGTAACTTTGTTCTAAATTTATCTCCCTTAGTACTATCGACATAGTCTTTGGAAACATTATCAATAATTCCACCAATAGCATTTCGTATTCTAGCTCCTTGAATAGGATCATTTTCTGCTATACGTTTTAACTCGTCCTGTATTTCTAATTTATTGAGAGTACGATCAGCTAGTTGTTTTAGCTTTTTTCGCTTTTCCTTTTCCACCCAGGTTAGCTTGCTTGTTGACGATGATGTTGCTCGTGGTTTTTTTCTTGCCATTTCTTTTATAATTTCTCGAAGGCCTTCTTGTTGCTGCTAATGTAAGCTTTCTTTTAAGATCATTTATAACCTTATTTAATTCTTCTTTTCTTTTTGTATTAACATAATTCGCTGATATGAATCCTGCTACTAAACCTAATATTGCTGTTACTATATATAACATATTTTCCCTTTATTTTTTTTTAATAATGTAGGAGATAGACGATATAAATGACGGGTTGTAATTTACATCGCCTACCTTATCTACAAAATACTACTATTACTTCTTAACGAAGAATGAAGCTACCATTAATAAAACGATAAGTCCTACGAACCCACCATTTCCTAATGAAGTAACGATAGCTGTTAAATTAGCTATTACATCCATTCCGAATACTGAACCACCTGTTAAGACAGTCCAAAGGATTGTTACTGGTAATACTGCCATTAAGACAGTCATTAAACCACTAAAGAATCCTGTTACATATTTGATTACATTTTCCATATTATAAATCTCCTATATTTTTACTACTTGTTCTTGGACACTATTGTCCCTATTAACTATGAAGGCGTCCCATTATGGGATTGTTAGAATCGGTAAGCTAAACCTAAATTAAAGCTTCCTGCTCGTTCCCCGTTTTCGTCTTCTTTAAGACCCATTGTATAGTTAGGTTCAACTGCTAACCCTTTCCATACATTGAATGAATAACCTAACCCTAAAGTTAAGTTGTCCATCATTTCCTCGGTTGGCGCTTGAACTGAGATATACATTTCTGTACTCCAGTTGTACCTACCCCAAAGATCATAACTCGTATTACCTTCAGCGTCTTCGCCATTCTTTACTAGACCAACAATACATTTCTCGTTTACTGCGTAACCGATACCCATATTGTCTGTTAAATTTGCAACCTCAAATGATTCACCTTCTTCTGCAGCATTGTATGTAGTTACTACCATAAAATTTTGAGCTGAAGCGAACATTGTAGTTACTGCTAATGTTAATGTTAAAAATAAATTTTTCATATTAGTTTCTCCTTTTTTATAAATTAAATTTACCTTCATAGTTAATTGTTAATAAAATATTCGTGCACGAATCTTATCTGAGAATAATTATAACCCATGGGTTTTTTATATATTGACATTTAATATTCTATACACGAACACACTATTATTGCACCTTGGCTTTCACCTTTGTTGGCGCTTTATACGCATTCTTTTTAGACTTTTTAGTATTAGTTTTCAGTAGACTGATTACTAAATCTTTATCGAGCATTCTATTCTTAAGACTGCTGATCTTTCCTTCTAAAAATAAAAAAGTAGCCGATCCTCCTATTAGAAGGCCAGCACATGCAAATATAATTTCTTTTAATTCCATAATTTCTCTATAATGTTCCTAAACTTTTGGCTACTCTATATGAATGCTTTCCATCATTCAATACGTCTCCAATTTTACTACATTCTGTGAACGTCAATGGTACTCTAACATCTCCAATAAGTAATTCTCCTATTGTAGTATTATTATAACCATCTTTACCATCTCCTCTGATTCCTTCCTTAATTACAAAATCGATTTGGTTCCATAAATTTCCATACTTTTTTTCTCTTGGGTGTGTATGTAATCCCGCTTGGGCTGTACTGCCCTCAAACTTGTTTTGACTCATGTCGTATTATTATTGATTAATTATTATTAATATACAAAATTATTTTCATATATCCAAATGTTTTATGCTTTATATCTATTACCGCGTCTTTTATTAATACGGTTTATTTTAGCCTCCACCATCTCACCTGTAAATTTATCAGGATGGGTTCTTCTAATATTTCTAGATAACTTAACTCCGTACTCGGCTGCATTCTCCCACGCTTCCCAAATAGTCTTTGATGGAGGTACTAATAGGTCTTCACCTAATACGCCACCATGCCCATTAGATATTAAATATCTACCGTCTAATTGTCTACTTGTACTTGCATTTGGATATGCCTTCGTAACCTTTTTTTTCAATTTTGCGAATAACTTCCTTTTCTTATCTGTAGGAAATTCACGTAACTCATTATAATTCATTTATATTATTTTTGGTTCTTTACTAAATTCTTTTATGTCTCCGGTGATTAAATCTTCTTCAACCCATTTACCCATAAGATCCGTTTCGCTAGCCATATATGTAACTCTAGCGTATACTAACTTATCTGCATTCTCTTTTATATTAGCTCGAAAATTAATTAGATCATCATCAGTAGGTACAGGACCCATCTGATAACCTATCATATCCTTTTCTTTCAATTTGAATTGTGCTATTGGATTAATTGTGTAATGATTATACTTCGCTTTCCACTTAGCCTTCTCTGATCCTTTCCTAGGACCCTTTTTATATAATCTATCTTCTAAATTTTCTACTTCAGATCTAACCTGTGTTCCGCATCTTGTACACAACAATGTTTCGGTTAAGGTTTCTGGTGAGGTGGTTTTGATTGCATGTACATATCCACATCTTGGACATACATCTAATTTTTGGATTTCGTGTGTTTCTGTTTTCATATTCATAACTCTATTAATTACTTAAAAATTTTTTTACTTTACTTCCTTTGGATATATAAATAGTGCCAATCATTCTTTCAACTTCATTAATTCAGCACACTTTTCGTATTCCTCTGTTTCTATAAACCGCTCTATTAGCTCGTCTATAAGGCCTTCCTTCTCACTTTTCGATCCAGGTAATTCATCTAAATATGCTGGATCGTCTATGATCACCGCATACATCATCTTACTCCATATATGGCTCACATCATGCAGCTTATCTAGTATATCTTGTGGTGTTATGTCCTCTCCATTTATATTCATATTGATTGTTTTAAGTCGATTTAACAAGAGATCTCTTACTAGCACATATACTTAGTAGGTATCGCCTTGAAATAATTATACTATATAATTTAATGCTTTATTCATATCATCCATCGTTCCTTCGAAACCAGGCATATCCTTATGTGATTCCTTTTCTACAAGGTATTTTATTACACTATCCCAACCTGGAAATTTATTAGATCCGAAATGTAACCATTCTCCTTCAAAATCCTTTTGGCCTCTATAGAAGGTATCGTCAATTAGATAATCTCCTTTGGCTAAATTTTTATGATGACTTAATATTAATCTTCTTTTAGCTTTAGGAATATATTTTTCAATCCAATCCTTCTTATGTATCCATGCATCAGGATTTCTCCATGGAGGTGTCGATAGGATATACACATCAAACATTTCAAACAGTAGTTCAAATGCTTCTATAGCTCCTGGCATAGGATCTAAATTATTAAATACACCAGGCATCATATCATAGGTGCTTTTACTATACTTATCCTTTTCAGGATGTTTTTGAATGGCTCCATAAAAATCACATAGGACTCCATCCATATCAATGTAACAAATTTTCTTTTTCATATTATTATTATTTAGTTAGAAACAAATTATTTAATGTTTTAGTTAAAGGAATTAAGGTAGTAGTATTTACATTAGAAGAAGCCTTCCCATACATTCTTCTAAACGAATCATTTACGGTATTGACTTCCATACCAGAGATAAAGTAACTAAGAATTTTAATTCCTTTCTTTCTCATTTTATCTATCTGGAGCTTGGTATGAGCAGCAGCATGATCACCACCATAATAAAATCCTTTAGGATTACAATAAGGCTCACCATCAGAAAAATTAATAAAGAAACTTTCTCTATCTCCCGACGCATCTACTAATAGATTTTGAATAGCTTCGAAGCATAATCCTTCAGGCGTTAAATTAGAAGGACATATAAATTTGAACAAGCTTCTAATCTTTTTGAAATTATCTACTCTTGAATCATAAGCAATCATTATTGTAGGAAGACCAGCTTGTCCTGATGTTGTTCTATATGAAACCTGTATATCTAAATTATCAATCATTGAAGCTGCCTTTGCAATAGCTACTACTGATGTCTGACAAGAACGAAACTTCTCGCCTGACATTGAACCACTAAGATCAATTGATATATGAACATTAGCTGGTGTAAACTTATCATTCATTACCTGACTAAATATTCTTTCAGCGCCATAACCTAATGATGCAATTAATCTCTTATCAATCTTACCAGATTCTAATCTAGAGAATTTAGTATTTCTTTCTTCACTTCTTAATTTTAATTTCTTACCAAGCATCATACCTAATCTAACTCCTTTAGATATAGCATCATCATTACCTTCCGTTCTCCATTTTGCATTAGAAAGAAAAGTATAAGCATCACTATCAATAAGATTCTTTGATAATTTTTTAATAAGAATACAATCCGTAGTAGCATTGTAATGTTGATTTCTCCATGGCGAAGAATAATCTTTACCAACCTTCTTTATTTCAGAACCAGACTCTTCTAAAGCTTTCATTTTATTCTGATCCGAATTATTCATCTTCGTCTTTTTAACATTGCTCTCTAAAAAATCATTCTGCTTTTGAATAGCATTATCTAATTGCTTTTGCTGACGAGGACTTAATTCACTCTCAACAGGATTATTACCACTAGACTTCATAGCCTCATCTCCTTCTGCAGATGATCCATCATCATTACTATCACTAGCTTCATTACTCATAGGATCTATTCCACCAGACTGACCTTCATTACCATCTTCCGATCCTTCTCCTTCTCCCTTATCCTCTTCTTCTTCACTCGATGTCTTTGGCTCAGGCAAATTATCTTCTACCAACCAAAATATTTTTAATGCTACATCTAATGCATCTTTTGTAGATGTTATATTCTCTATATTTTTAAGATCCATTGTATTCCATATATCCATTAATCCTGGAAGAGCATTAAGATCTCTATTCTCATTTGTAATATTACAAATTCTAAACATATAAGAATTCCAATCTAATTCTCTCTTATCACCTGACACAAGAGCTTTATCAATAATCTTAGCATTAAAATACTTTTCATATAAAGAATGATAATAACCTTTATAACCAGGTGCAGACTTAAAGATGAAATTATCTATTCTTCTATCCTCTATTATATTCAATAAATTCTTAACATGGCTAACAACATAATCCCTTGTACTACTATCATCAACAAAATTATAATACTTAGCTTGTAATTTACTTATCTGATCCTGAGATATTTTATTGAATCCTAACGATCCATTTATAAAATCTCTTAGCACATCAAAATCCGTTAACTTAATATGAGATCCTTCATGAAGAGCTAATCCAACAGCTGCATCAAAATCACTATCCTTTAACGCTGCAGATAATACTACTCTCTCTCCATCCGTATAAGAATCAGATCCCTTAAATGTAACTGGAATATTTTGACCCGTTACTATATTAACAAAATTAGCGATCGCTCTACGATAGCCTGCTAGCTTAATTAAATCCGAAGACTTATCTTGTGTAGATTCTCCTGTAAGGACATCTACATCATTACTAAATAGGCTATCTTTTAGCCACCATTGTGAATTTGAATTTGTGTTGTATTGCATATAATTTATTGTTTGTTAACTCTCTCTCTTTATCTATGATAAAGATACGAATAATAACTGAGATATCCTACTAAAATCATAAAAAGTTATGAACAATTTATATTTAATATGGCTATCGCTTTAATCATCTCTCATCTTTATAATATAAAGATACGAAATATATTTGACATATACACGCTTTTTGGCATTTATTTTTATAAGTTATGAACAAAAAATAAAAAAAAAGGCTCTCGGTCGATTATCAGTTGAATATTCAAGTGAGCAACTATAATCTTAACACTCTGCACCACGTGAAGGTGGCCTTTATTCGCAGGGCTATGGAAGATAAGAGGTTTGTTTCCACAATTAACGTCTCTTCCATATTACGTAACTACTAATGTTATATATAATATACAAAAAATTTATTTAATATACAACCTTTTCATTGATTATTTACCATTGTCTTGGCTTATCAGGACATTTAGCTCCTGGTATTCTTGTCTTTACAACCATAAAACATTTACATATACTACATTGTCTAGTAATCTTCCAGAAATTAGGACAAGCTTTACATAAATCCATACGCTTAACAGGGTCCTTTTCTATACGATCCATCTAATAACTCTTCCAATTGTTATCTACCATCAATCCTTCTATGCGTGTTATCCTATCACCATTATTTCTTACGGTATTATGAGTGGCTAACATCTGAGCTTTATTGTCTATACCAACCTTACGGATCCTATCTTCGTTTAATAAATTTGAATCATCTACGGTTTTAGCTTCTCTCTCAATAGCATCATCAGTATCCATTAGCCTTAGTTCTACCTCGTCTAATCTTTTATTTAATTTGTAATTGGAATGTATCATATAACCTAATATCATGATAGCCATTGTCGATGTAATTGTAGTAACCATTTTATTCCCTTTATTTAATAATTTAGTAATGTAATGTTCATATATAAGTATATACTTTGTTTCATATTTATCTTATTTATAGTCCATGAAACATAAGACTGATGTATCTTCCTTAATATATATTTTAATAATAATAACGGTGTTTGCATTATCCGTTATGAATTAAGATATAACGTAGCATCTGTATATCGATATGCTTCAGTCCCTACTGATTCAAGAAAATCTATCTTATTTCTAAATCTCTTATTCATTGCATCACGGACAATATAATACCCTGTCTTATGACCAGCTTCAACATACACTGTATCTCCATATCTAATTGGTCCATCATTAAACCATAACAGGTCTTGACTTACTGCTATCCAATTCAAATGACTACAGCTATCTACATTTGGTATCTTTGTTTGATCAGCGGTAATATCTGGGCTGTCATCACACTGACCAACCAAGGGATGGTACATGGTAGCGAATACTTCTATCTTGTTAGTATCTTCTATCACAATTATAGTATCACCACATACAGGATCTAGTGGTATACTATCCATTATTTGAATAGGTTCTTCCATTTTTAACTGTTCATTATCTATGGATCTTTTCAATCCAAAGTATGCACCTATTAAAACGGTGGATACAATCATCCAAAAAATTATCTTAATTCTATTATATACTATTTTCTTCATATCTATTTTTTTATTAATAATACCTTCTTCGTTCTTTACTCTTACTTAACTGAGCTAATAACATCTCACACACTTCTATTGTGATCTTGTCATCATAATATAATTGGTGTATTAATCTATTCATTCTCAAATGCACTTTCACTATCAATGATCTTCTGCCCATCAAGGACCTTCTGATCACATTCAGCTAATACCTTATCTATTATTCTTTTATGCTCTCTTGTAGGATCATATGCACCACCATCGGTTAATGCATTCTGTAATGCTACTCTTACTGATATCTTTGAATATCTTGGATTCCATTTAGGAATCGGTTTACTTTTAGGTCTTCCTCTTTTAGCCATTTGTTCTCTCCTTGTATTTAATTAATTCTGCACACTTTTCATATTCTTCTGATTCTATATAATAGTCAACCATCGACTCTATTAACTCATCACTATTTACATCATTATGTAAATGTGGAAATTTAGGATTATAATTTTCATCCATCGGATTAAATAATAAAGCCACATCAGGATTCTGATCTATACCTTTAGACCTTCCTACCTTCTCCATGAGATTCTCCCATGTAGCTTTACCAGTTAGGATCTTATATGTATTCTCCATTGCGGATCTTAGCATACGCTGATCATTTTCCATTTCATCTATTTCTTCCATTTATTTAATTTTTAATTTTTTATTATTAATTTTAAGATATGTATCAACATTCATACCTTGATCCTCTACTATATGATAATATAATGATTCCGTAGTATCATCCCATGTATCCATTATTTTCATAACATAATCTTTATGCACATCAAACTCCTTACATAAATCTTCTACTAATGTATTAAGATGCCTCAATTCCATTTCATGACCATCCTCTCTAAGCCTATTATATCTCTTAATATATTTTCTTCCTATATCATGATATAATGAATCGCCCATATAATCTCTACCTTGATACTTTGATATAAATTCTTTCTGATCATCCTCCATCCATTTCAATTCCCATCTAGCATGTTCGAATAAAGCTGGATATTCAAAATCACCATTCTTTATCCTAGCTAATAATCCTCTACGAGCTGGAAGGTATCTATGAGGTTGAAATCTACGCCACCATGTAAATCTTGATCTATTCCTACCAGTAGGCTTCTTAGGTATCTTATTTGTACTCACCATTCAAAAATTGTTTTTGTTTATTAATAGCGCCATCTAATTCTTTACGCTCCGACGAAGATAATTTATCTCCTGTTGTACTATCCTGCTTGAGATCATTTATATTTATACTTGAACCCCAATCCTGATAATTGGTCTCTTTAAGACCTGAAAAATTATCTACTATTTCTGCATCTAACATACTAGGTCCACTCATCCAAGCTTCATCTTCATGAGGTCTAGGTACTGTAGGTAGACGAGGCTTATCTGATCTCTCTGCAAGACCATATGTATCTATACCATCATAATAAAAATTTGTATCTCTATAAAATACAGGTCCAAAATATTCTTCTTCTATTGTACTAACTACTGGCTGCCTATGAGCAGTAGTATGCTTTATAATTTTTCTCCTACCTTTCCAAGATCTAAAACATCCAGGTAATACTCTATGCCAAACCAATTTACCTCCTGACTTGAAATATATAAACAGAGCATCTCCATCAAACGGCTCCCATAACTTTTCTTTGCGATTATCATCACTCATACGATTAATTTTATTATATTATAATATACAAAAAATATATGACATATCCTAATTATTTAGTACTTTTATTATCTCTTGGATCACCTATTTTTGATTTAGCGGAAGCCCATGCGGATCTCTCTTCTGCAGTTAATGATTCCCACCAAGCTTGCCATTCACCGCCATTAATGGTTTGTGACTTGGCCCATATTCGTTTCTCTAATTCATTCATATTACTTTCTTTTTTTCTACTATTTCCTTTTCTATCATTTTACCATTCTTAAGTTTAATCATATCCAACTTCCATTTAGCTCCATCATATGAAGGGGCACCTATAGGTCCTCTTTGATTTACATCTAAAGCTAATTCTGTTGTCCATGATACTGCCCATAGGAATGATTTCCTACGCTCAATATAATACATTACTGAATCGGTTAAATGATTTGTTTCTCTTACTATTCTATACATCATAATTCTCCTTTTTTAATATAGCTATACCATGAAACTGTAATAGCTACTAAGATTAATACTACACCAAATATATATGCTAGGAACCATGGAGATGTCGTATCCATCAACATAGTTGGTGTACCCATTACTATTAACCAGGCTAGGAATATAAATCCAGAACTGGTTTCTATTTTTCTTTCAAACTTATAGGTTAGCTCTTTATGAATAAGTCTACTTAATGCTCCTTGCATATCCTTACCATAAGCTGGTTGCTTATGTATTGTACCATCCACCTCTGCTATAGTAATCATATACTTACAGTAGCCTGGATTGCTCTTACTCCTGTTTAACAATTTACAGTCGATAGCTCTACGCCTAGTGTATTTACTTTTCTTTGCCATAATTTCTTATTCTATATATTACATAACTTACTGCTGGTGCCCCCATTATTAGGGTTAATAAACTTGGATGCGGCTCACCACATATACCCAATAAATGTCTAATTGTTTCTATCATCTTTCTTATCATATTTTTTTATATTATCCATTAACTTCTTATCCTGATCAAATCCTGTTCCAAATGCATATTCTATTATTGTCCATACTATCATAGTCATGCATAATATTACAAAGATTAATCCTATTACTTTTATCATCATTTCATTTCTTTTTTGCGGAATACCCGACAGCCGTTCGCGCCATGATCGAAAACCGTAAGCGCCGAAGGCACGCCACACATTCCTTGGGGGTTATTAAATTGCATACTTACCATCTATTGTTTTAACGCTACTCACTTCCTTATCTAATCGCTTCCCATCTTTATGGGCATACTTCTTCCAAATCCTATTAAGATTTTTTTGCATATATTCGGTTAGGAATAATGGGCTATCATCATTACCATTAACAATATGATTGCTAAGGATAGAGGTAACACTAGCCAAATCAATCTGAGCTATCTCATAGGGGATCTGTTCATCTGCTGGCCTACCTGTATTGATCCAATAGTATAATCTATTATAACATCTGATAACTTTGGGTAAGGCTACATCAGCATCAGACAGATCTTTAGAACTCATCTTAGAAACCTGTAAAGATGAATGAGACATAGGACTGGTAGAGATATCATCTGTAGGCGATTCATTAGTTATAGTCTCTGTAGCATATACTGCTGGCATACCAGAGGCTTGATCTAACCAGTACTGTACACGGGTAGATAGAACCGCCTCCTCTACTAATGATTCTTTATTGTCTGTAAGGACGTAGAACGGATCTATAACACGAGCCTTGCTTACCTGAGGACCTCTAACCCAATTTTTATCTTTATCCATACCTATTGTTCTTTACCAGAGTCCTTAACTAGATTGGATACCCATCCTACCTTCATATCCATCTCTCTCATTTGTTCTGCGGCCTTAGGATCCTTGATTATCTCAGTCTCCATATAATCGGTTTTACCAGATACTATGTTACGTAGATACCAAGCTGTTTGTGTAGAGCATTCCACACATGTTGTTGTATCAGGTAACGCCTTTATCCTACCCTCTTGGATAGGTTCTTTACATGTCTTACAATTTTTCATATTCATTCTTTTATATTAATTTTATATACTCTATACGTACCACGTAATGGTATGTATGAACACCCTATAGCAAAAAAATCTTGCTCGCAATACAAATCACTGTGTGTGCGATTAAACCCAAAAAGTGCCTATAGGCTATTTTATTCCTGTTCATAACTTACCTTATTTCTTCGTAACTTTATTTTTCTTCATATCTTTGTTCACAGCTTTTCATAACTTGATTTTCTCTAGAAAACACATGCCTATAGCATGGATTTGTAGAAACACTGCCTATATACCGTAGTATATCATAGGCTATAGCCATATATACGTTGGTAGGTCGCTCAGGGGAGAAGAACTCTCCCCCTTGACCATTGATACGAGTGCTAACGTCATATCGGATACCTGTTGTGTCGTATATATACATGTTCTCCATACCTAGTCTCTATATAGCTGTTGTATACGATGATCCTTCTTGATCTTCTTCCACATTGAATAGATCCTCATCTGTACCATCATCACAGAACTTCTGAACGATCTGTTTAATGAATGTTCTCTCACTATCTATCCCACCGTCATTACTATACTGTGGATAGATTGTTATCTCGGCTGCTTCTTCTAGCTTAAATCCATCATATAATAAGCCCATTATTTCGACGCTTGTTCGCGTGCTCATTGGAGAAGAGATTCTTGATTCTTCTTTCTTACACTCTATACGTGTCATGTTGGCTATACTAGCTACATTCTCTTTAGCCGTAGCATCAACTAGAGGATACATGTAATCTAATAAATTGAATTCTTCCGCTTGATTTAATAGGTCCATTTCAATGATTGTGAATCTATCCATTAAGGCTTTATCCATAGTACGTGTAGATGTGTATTCATTCCCTATATTAGCTGTAGCAATGAATGTAACACCGTCAGCTACTCTTATAGTGGCTTGATCTTCCGCTTCATCTAATCTAAGGTATCTTTGTCCTTGATCTAATACAGTCATTAATATATTCCAGGCATCGGGGTGTGCTCTGGATAACTCATCTAGCAATATCACCGCATTCTCTTGTTGTATAGCCTTTACAAAAAGAGCTTCAGAGAAGGCTGTTCCTTTCTCTTTATCGAATGTGACATTACCTATTAAGGTAGCCCTTGGATCTTGTGTAGCTCCAAGATTGAAATAATAATCAGGTCTATCTAAAGCATTGACTAATGCCTTCGCTGCCATGGTCTTACCACAACCAGCTGGTCCTGTCATCATTATATTCTTACCTCTCACCCCTGAGCGGATTAGATACTTCCATTTTAATTCATTCATCTGTAAGCCCTCAGGCTTAAGACCATAACTATTATGAATCATATGCATTACTTCTAATTGCTCTGTAGGCAATTTCGAAGGAGCTACTGGCTTACTTAATTCTATGCAATCCTGATCATATACCTTCATATCAACTTGCTTCCAATTAGCACCATTATAGCATAGCGCATTTCCATTCTTATATGCCTTAGACTTCATCTGGCTATATAACATCCCTGGCTCATTCTTAACTTGTTTACCAGATGTATCAACAAGGGTTAATTTCGTTGTTGTAAATTTTTCTAATTTGTAGTACGTGTTTGTTTCCGACATTCTTTTTTTATTTTAATTATTACTCGAGGTTAGCACTCTGTGTTTGTTTATATATAAATATACAAACTTTTTTGCGATTATACACGCTTTATTGCGATTACTTTTATAAAGTTATGAACCGCTGTAATATGAATCTATTACTCAGCGTCTGTTTTATGTACATAATCTTGTACAAGCCAATATCTTGATACCTCATTATCGAGGCCAAGCATTGAAAATTCAACTTGTGGCACATATCCTTTATGACACATATAACCATACTCTTCATGTATCTGCCAGTTAGCCATATCACTTAAGTTAGACATGAAGTCTTTATGAACCTCATCGATAGTAAACCCATCACCAAATCCAACAGCACATATACTCTTCTGTATTTCATTCATTGTAGAATCACTATCTGAAGGCCATTCATCCGTCTTATTGAACTTGATCATTTCATCAGCCCAGGCACTCGTGACGTTCTTCTTCATCTCATCAGCTACTAGATCATTATGATCATACATTGCTTTTGAATGAGGCTTAGTAATTTCGATTCCGTACTGTTCTTTCTTTTGTTTTCCTTTAGGCATGTTATTCATCTTTATTATTTATAATATAAAGATACGAAAAATAAATGACTTATCCTACTAAAAAGGCATTTATTTTCAATAAATTAAAAAAAAGTTATGAACAATGGGATTGTTCGGAAGTAATCATAACTAAATAAAGTTATGAAAAGTTATGAACAGTTAACTACTTGATAATCAAATATCTAGACCTGTATTACGACCAGTCACATTACCCACCATAAGGTAGTAACAGTTATAACATAAGAGTCTTAGGTTATCAACATAGTGATTGGTACGATCGCCATCCATATGTTCTATTAATAAAGGAACCGTATAGTCAGTCACTCTACGTTCACAGAAGCCACAATTATCACATACCTCTTCTAGGATGGCATTCGTGATAATCCTTTTCTTAAGATTGGATATGGGATACTCCGGATACTGACCTTCCAATATATCTTCTAAGGCATACTTGCCTTTCTTAATATTGTAGGGCTTACGTATACCAGTACCCGCCTGGTTCTTATGTAACTCAAATAAGGATTGACCAGTCTCGTCATCCTTATAAAGTTTTGCATACTTTTTATAGGTAGGATACGATACCCTGAGGAACCTAGCCGCTTCAGCATTGGATTTACTATTCTCCATTGCATAAAGCACTTTGCTCTTTAATAAATTGATAGGCTCACGCCCTTTGCCGAATTGTCCCATAAAATATTCCTCTATAAAAAAATGTTTGTCTCGCTAGGAAGACACACGTATGTATTGGTTATTTTTCAATACAAGGTATATGTCTTCGTTATATTATACTATGTAAATAAATATATAAATCATTAAAAAAGACATAGATCTAGAACACGGTTATTTATTCTTATATCCTGTAAGAGTATGCAATTTATGGGCTCGTACACGCACATACCTCATCTCTAATAGGAGATAATATGATCGGGCCAATGATACCTTACACAGCTTACCCCTAGAATTTATAACCAAACCTTTCTATATCATCTCTATATAAGACCCGTACTACCTCCATATCTTCATCAGAATACATGTCTCTATAATGAATATCAACCATATCTTTATTGATAAGACTAACATTACGTTTATTCTTATGACCTAACTTACCATTAGATTCATATCCTATATCCCTATACACGTTCTGTATATCTGTATCAAGATTCTCGTATCTGACAATATGATAATTCTGTTCATGTTTACTATTACTACTATCTATCCACTTACATTGACTCTTCATTGTATTATATAATACAGGGTCATGACTAACCGTACTACGATCAATACTATTATATGCCGAGCTCCATTCTTCTGGTCTTAAATCTTGTTCATATTCAGATAGGTTAATATGTGTTAACATCTTATCGTAGTCCCAACTAATTGCTCTATCAAATTCTTTTCTATCTTCTTTAGCTTCTGCCCTTAATAATTTCTCATGATTATTTACGAACTTTGTGAAGCTCCAATGTCTAGGAATACTCTTAGCTAATGAATACCAATATATGGATACCATCCTATCCCATGGATTACGCACTACACAAAACTTAAAGTAATCACCATACATATCTTTAAGTAGATTTCTCATGTCATTGTCATTTGCGTGTTTTCCATATGCTAAGGGGTAATCCTTTTCTCCTAATACATTTAATCTTTCTTTAAGTAAAGTTCCTTTTCTACTCTTGGTAATCTCACACAATTCTTTTAATTCATGATTGATAGATGATCCCGCATTCTTTGGTATGTGAACAAATATAAATTTATGTTTATGAGATATCATTGTTTCTTCTTTACTCGTTTATTTCTCTTACTTGGATCCCGACTGAATTCCTCATATGATTCTTTCTTCTTACGGATTATCTTTTCCTTATAAGGTCTATAATTATCCAACTCATCTCTTCGTATCTTAGGCATATTATTTGGTAGGTGTGTGTATAACTTGTAATTTTACCGGGCGTACGGTTTTCGTTATTCCGGCGTCTCGGTCATCTTTGTTTGGTGTCTGTAGTCCACGTAGTTCCATACACGATCAGCTTGATGTCTGTAATCTACAATGTATATTTTTATATCTGCTTGGTGTGGATATTTAGTAATGTATATTTTACCGTTTGTTGCTTCATGTGGATACTTTACCTGATATACCCAGTCATCAGCTTGATGTTTATATTGTGCAATGTATATAGTTATATCTGCCTGATGTTTATAATCAGTAATATAAATCTTTTGGCTAAATGCTATAGTTGATATTAGTAATAATGCTAATACTAAAATGCTATTTTTATTATTTCCCATATTGTAAATCCTATTAGAAACCAAATGACATATTCAAATATTATCTTCTTAGTTTTTGGTTTCATCTAAATCCCCTCTTAGTAATCTTATTGCTTTTTCCATTGCCGCTACTTGTGCTTCATTATCATGGCCTGTGAAAACCCTACTTTTAGTTTGCAATTTACTATAGATATCCATCACTTCATCAATCTGTTTATTCTTACTCATTCTTTTAGATCCCCATATATAAAAGAACATAAGTGTTGAAATAATTCCTATTAAAAATCCTATTGTATATTCCATATTATTCCTCTAACCATTCTATTGTACTATCATTAATATAATCACCACATTCCATATCTATATCACCATCACTATTTGTGTCTAACACCTCATACCAATGTCTCATGTATGCATTGATACTATCTTCCTCTTGTTGCCAATGTGTTGTATCATAGTATATGCAATCTGGTTCTTTGGACAACATCAACTCTGCTTCCGTCATTGTATCTTGTACACCTTGATGTGTTCCTGTCCAATCTGTTGTTTGTTTATCTGGAACCATATAATTTGATAGACGATTCGGTGGTCTTCCATCATTTCGTATTCCCTCAATTACTTCATTATTAAATTTCATGATATTCGTGCATGATAAATCTACATATGAGATGAACATTACCATTGCAATACCTCCAAATGACCAGAATGCTAATTTATATGATTGTTCTATTTGATCTTTTCTTTTGCCTTGGTTATTCATCGTCATCCTCATTTCCTTGTGGTACTGTATGATCATGCGTAATACCATTTATTACCTTCCTATTCCTTAAAGGGGGTCCATTATAAACCTTACGACCTGTTTTAGGATCTACAGATATTAAAGGCTTTTTTGCTTTCTTTCCTTCCTTCTTTTCTTCTACAGGCGCAGGTGCATCCCTTTGCAATGCATTTACTACCGCTGTTGGTGGTAATGCAATTTTAGGAGAAGGGGTTGGATTTAATCCCATACCTTGACCTAATTGTATTTTTTCTTTATATTGTTCACTAGTATCCGAGGTTGAGAATCTCGGTGCACCATAAACATTATTATTTGCTGATGAATTGAGTGCCTCGAATACTGCTTTCTTAGATTCTAGTCTCATCATCTTTTGTAATAATTTCATATCACCGGCTTCAATTTGTGCACCATGTGATTTCATAAATGATTCGTATTCGGAAACTATAATATCATATTCCTGTTGCTTTGCTTTATCTAAATTCATTTGACCTCTTTTAATGTTTGTATTATTCTATTTGTGATTTTATATGGATCTCCATTTGATGATGGGCGTCTATCTTCTAAATATCCTTTATACCCATTTACTACCGTCCATATAGGTATTCTAACACTTGCCCCTCTATCTCCAATTCCATAAGTAAAAGTATCTATGTGTTGTGTTTCATGCTTACCTGTCAATCTTTCATTATTATCCGAACCATACAGAACCATGTGAGCTGGATGTAAAAGATTCAATTGTTCACATAATCTTTTTATATAACCCTCTCCACCAGTATCTCTCATCATATCATTAGAGAAATTAACATGCATACCTGATCCATTCCAATCACCCTTAATTGGTTTAGGATGTAAGCTAGCAGTAATATTTTCAGCCTCTACTAATCTATGCAGTATATATCTACTAATCCATAAATCATCTGATGTGTTCCTTGCTCCTTTACCAAATAGCTGATATTCCCATTGACCTAATAATACCTCTGCATTTGTTCCTGTTATATTAAGTCCAGCTGTTAAACAGGCATTCATATGATCTTCCATAATATCCCTACCTGCAATATTACCAGCTCCTATAGCACAATAATAATCGCCTTGAGGTTTAGGATATCCTTCTTCTGGCCAGCCAAGTATTCTATTATTTTTATATAAAACATATTCCTGCTCTATTCCAAACCACCACTCATCTTCATTGGAAATCTTATTTCTTTTATTTGAAATATGTGGATCGCCTTTATCATCTAATACCTCACATAAAACTAAATACCCATCATCTCGAAATGGATCAGGATATATTCTCTCGGGTTGTAATATACAATCAGATTTATTCCCTATAGCTTGCTTTGTGGAACTACCATCAAATGTCCAAGATGGAAGATCATCTATAGTAGGATCTGTTTCACTATCTAAATTAATAATACGTGTTTTACTACGTAAATTAGGTTCAGGTGTATATCCATCCAGCCAAATATATTCAAATTTTAACTTCATAATTAATTAAAGCCTTTCTTAATAGATTCATCTGATATTAGCTCAGACATCATATTCCAATCATTTTCTTGACCAATCAAATCACCAACCATAGAAGCTAATCCCTTTTCAGTGATAATTGCGTCTGCACCTTTAGTATACCAATCGTATACCCGTTGCATTCCATCTGCTCTATACATATCTATTATTTGATTATTATTTATATATCTTTTATTAAATCCCAATTATTATCTTACCCTGATATATTTCTTATTATTTCTAATATACAGTTCACCTAATGGTATTTCAGTTATTTCTCTACCTAATAAGTCATACATTTTATAATCTGCTTGACCA
>TARA_R110000851_G_scaffold333529_1_pt1 | contig 18600 bp, 13 predicted proteins | sample TARA_R110000851 | Tara Oceans TARA_R110000851 (sample SAMEA4397627) | marine metagenome | biome: Polar Biome; feature: [DCM] deep chlorophyll maximum layer (ENVO:01000326); material: water (ENVO:00002006), including particulate matter (ENVO:01000060) such as... | depth 17 m
ACTAGAAATAGTCGGGCTTTTTTACGTCTGCAGAAAAGTGAAATGCAAGGTACTAGGTGCGGGGCGATAGGGACTAGGAAACACACAATAGCAACTATCACCAGCTAATGAGAGTGTACTGTGACTTCTTATTGATAGTGTCGCATTTGCACTGTGGCTCTCCACCGCTGTGGCACCACACCATTACCAGGCTTCAAAATACAACAAAGCCCGACTAGAAATAGTCGGGCTTTTTTACGTCTGCAAAAAAGTGAAATGCAAGCTACTAGTTACGAGGCGATAGGGACTAGGAAACACGCAATAGCGGCTACTCTCAGCCGAATGATCTCTTCTCTAAAGCACAGTGTCTCTCAAGCGCAGCGCCTCTTTGTGAATTCCGTGCTAAACGTACTTAACTAAAAAGTGTTCAGTCGTTAGCTATCAGTATTGCAGCGTCCACCCTTTGCGTTTGCAATAAACTGCATTTAACCACTAGACAACACACAAATTAAACAAACTCTGTAAGCCCGCAGCCCTAATCAGTTAGAGGTAAGATAATGCGTGTGTTTTATGTACCAATTTTGATAGCTTGACTACACTAAAGACTAAAGAGGTTTTAATTGTTGTTAATCATGGATGTAATATGTTGTTTATGTCTCGGTTAGGCAGCACTTTATAAAGGACTATAAGCTCTGCAATGCGACATTTAATAATTAAACTCGTTACTATTATAATGGCACTTTGCCACTTTCCAATTTTAGCCAATAACTTTGAATTTTCTGGTTATGTTAGAGTTATCGGTGGCTATTTAGATGAAAAACATGCCGAGTATAAAGGTTATGACAATAACATTAACTTTAAACCCGCCAGCTTAATAGGCGTACAAGCCGATTATCCCTTTAATGATAACTGGTCCTTAACTGGACAGTTTGTTGCCAGAGCAGATAACTCCACTGCGTCGAAAAACTCAGGGTTAGAGTGGCTCTACATCACCTATCGTGCTACCGATAACTTACAAATTAAGCTTGGAAAACTGCGCGCTCCCTTTTTTGCTATGAGTGACTTTTCAGATGTAGGTTTTGCCTATCCCTGGATCAATCCACCGCAGCAAGTTTATGATACCTATATGTTTAAAACCTTTAATGGCATTGATGCAATTTATAAATTTGCGACCGATAACTTTGATATTAGCATAGAGGGTTATTATGGCACAGAGAGTGGTGATGTTGATATCGGTACTAAGGTTACTGGTTTTAAAGCAGATAATTTAATGGGTATTATCGGCAAGCTTAATGTAGATAACCTTGAGTTTAGGGTCGCTAAATACAATACCGATTTACAGCTTGATATAAACCGGTTATCTCAATTGCAGGCTCAGCTCAGGCAATTTAACTTTAATAAAAGTGCAAACTCAATTAAAACTGACGGCGATGCCTATGCAGACCAATTTAGTATGATTTATGATAATTTAGATTATTTTTTTAGAGCCGAGTGGATAAAAATTAAAACTGATTTAGCATTTGTTCCCAAAATTCAAAGTTACTACTTAACCGCTGGGTTTAACCATTCAGCTTTTACCTATCATTTAACATTTGGTGATAGTGATGTGAAAATAGGTACCCCTGAAAACGAAATTCCACTGGGTGTTAACCCCGATCTAGATCAATTAGCTATGGCTTATCAAGGGGTCTTTAGTCAATCACAGCCAGACGCATTAAAAACATGGACCTTAGGCGCACGCTGGGATGTACTGCCAAATCTAGCCTTAAAAGTTGAGCTTTCGACTCTAGAGGGAAGAATGGGGGAAAATTCATTCTTTACTATTAAAGATGGGGCCGATTTTGATCGCAAGGCTAACTTATACCTGATTGGCTTAGATTGGGTATTTTAATGAAGAGCTTTTATGAAACTTCCCTCACAAAAACGCTAAGGCTTTTGTTGTTGTTGGTATTAGTCACTTTTTATTTTATTCGTTTTGCTGTTGCAGCCAATAGCCAAGCAATGGAGATGGTTATAGTGGTTAACACTGCCGAGAAAGGCTTAGTTTTAAGTAAGCAGCAAATTCGCCATATTTATATGGGGGGCGCACTGAGTAGACAGTTTAAAGCTGTTAATTTACCACCAGGTAACCGCTTACGTACCGACTTTAATACTAAGGTTGTTGGCTTGACTGAATCGCGAGTACAAGTTTACTGGGCACAAATGAAGTTCACAGGACGTAGTCAGCCACCTATTGAATTGTCGTCTATTCAAGAGGTTATAGAGTACTTGCAGCAGGTTGAAAATTCCGTTGGCTACTTACCCGCAGATATAGAATTACCCGAAAAATTAACCGTTATTCCATTTAGCCATAATGCTATATAGCGTAACTGTTAGCTCGCCATGAGATAGGGGCTGTGCTAGTTTTGTAGAAGAACATAGCTGTATTATTTGTCGTTACAAGCTTAGCGTAGCTGTGTAAATAGTTTTTCAGCTTGGGCAATTGCAATTGGAAGAACTGAGATAGCGACGGGTTTTGCAAAGTAATAGCCTTGCATTTCATCGGCCCCATTGGCTAATAAATAATTTGCTTGCGCTATTGTTTCAATGCCTTCGCAGCAAATTTTAAGTTCTAAGCGCTTGGCTAGATCAAGCATGGTTTGCAATACCGCTGTGTCTCTTCCTGAGCAGGCATACTGATTGATAAACATGCGGTCTATTTTTAAGGTGTCTATTTCTATTTTGGTCAGATAGCTCAGCGATGAATAGCCGGTGCCAAAGTCATCAAGGGCAATTGAGCCTCCCATTTCACTTATATTGCGAAAAAACTCATTTGCTCGAGTAAAGTTTTCTAGGTAGCTTGACTCAGTGATTTCAAATTGAATATTACGAATATCAACATTGTATTTTGCTAACTTGCTTTTTATGAGATGAATAAAGTTACGCTCATGTAAATCATGGCTTGATATATTGATAGAGACTAATACATCGTCAGCTATTTTTTGTTGCAACACGGGGAGATCGTTAAACACCCGGGTGATCACCCACTTAGTGATCGCTTTAATTTTGCCAGCTTGTTCGGCAATTGCAATAAATTCCTCGGGTGATATAAAGCCCAACTCGCTGCTCTGCCAGCGGATCAAGGCTTCTAGCCCAGTGACTTTTCCGCTTGCAGATATTTTAAGCTGGTACAAAATATTAAATTCATCTTCTGTAATAGCGCGATCTATTAGATTGGCAATTTCAATTCTGCGCTTGTTGTTTTCTAGCATTGCTTTGTTAAAAATAGTGTAGGAGCCCTTACCATGCTGCTTTGACGCATACATGGCTATATCGGCATTGAAAATAAAAGTATTCATATCGTAATCAGCATCTTGAGCACTCGCAATGCCAATACTGACTCCACACGGTACATCCCAATTATTGAGCTTAAATGGCTTTTCTAATCCTGCAAGAATACGTTCGGCAATGGTGATAGCAGTATGTTTATCGGCAATATTAGGCAGCATAATTAAAAACTCATCGCCCCCTAAACGTGCAATAACGTCATTATCACGTAAGTGGCTAGTGACTTGTTTTGCAACGGCTTGTAACAGTAAGTCGCCAATTTCATGACCCAATGTATCGTTTATGCCTTTAAAGCTATCAATATCAAAAAACATCAATGCAATATCTTCTCCGGCTTGTTTACTGAGTATTAATTCATTCTTTAATAGCTGTAAAAAGTACATTCGGTTTGGTAAGCCAGTCAAAATATCGTAGTTAACAAGGCGCTGCATTGATTGCTGTTGTTCTAACAATTTGACGGTGTGTTTTTTGTTGGTTTTTATTTGTGCATCAATGGTTTTTAATAAGTTATTAATATCGTCACCTAATAGAGAAACCTCATCATTACCCAGCGCGGTATATTTTAAATTGTAGTTTGCCGTTTTTGCGACTTTTTGAGTGAATTTTGACAGCTGTAATAAAGGAGTAAATAACAGCTGATATATCCAAATAGAGATTAAAATAGCAAACGCAATCACCATGACCACAAACGGTACTGTGTTGTAAAAGAGGCTTACTTTGCTTTGTTTTAGTGGTTTTTCGTAATCTTGTACGATTAATAGATAGCCAAGCGGCGATCTTTCTTCGCCAATGGTTTTTAATGCGACTAATCCCTCTGTGGTCGCGGCAACACCTCGAGGTAAACTTTGCGGAGTTAAGGTAACTAATTCGGGTTTAAAATTAATTAAGTTTAGGTAATTTGGGTGAACATAATATTGAATCAGCTGCCAGTTTGTATCGAACACATTGACGAACTTAATGTGCTCATATCTATCTAGGCCTAATAGCTCGGTAGTAATAGAGAATGAATCGACTTTGTCTGACATTACCCAGAGTAAGTTGTCGGCTATATTTGAAGATAAAGCATCTAAATTTTCTTCTACCGATTGGCGGTAGAGGTCTTCGTGTTTATTGATAGCAAGGAAAAAAACTAAACTAGCGCTCACAATAATAGAGAGTGTGGTAATGATAATAAATTTATAGCGAATACTGTGAAACATTAAGTTTTATCCTAAACTGTAATTCAATCATCCCTATTTGAATTATCATCAGTATAACTGGGTATTTATCCTTAATTATTATATAAATAAGTAACGATTAAGTCGTTAAAATACAGCAAAAACGCAATGGCAATGAATCATGTATGCAAGTAATGTGGGGGGTATTGCCTTTTAACTAAGAGATACCATTAACTTTATTAGTATATGGTCATAAATGCAACGCTATTGCTGATTTACCGGCTTAGTAAATAGAGTTGCTGTTAATTGTGCGATAACACTGCCGATTCCATAGTTGATTTAATCGCTAACCAATTAAAGGCTCTCTAAGAGTGTGTAGCTCCGTTGACAAGAGTGTCGAATATAAATTCTTAGGTAAATTGACTTCGCTTTGATGCCGATTGATATGACTAACATGCTATTTTAGAAGCATAAAAAATAAGGCCCTGACCTAAATTGCCAAGGCTTTAAAATGTTGCAGCTTAAACCTTATTAGTCTTGGGTAGTAAACTCCTTTTCATGCATCCACGCCGCGTGTTTTGGCGCTTTTTTGGTTTTTGACCACTCATCTAACATATCCCACTTAACCGCATCTAGTCTTGCAAGCTTTTTAGCTTCTGCTGCATCTGGTGCTGCTAACTCGATACGATGGCCGTTTGGATCAAAGAAGTAGATAGAGTGAAACACGGAGTGATCTGTCACCCCTAAAACGTCAATACCATTGGCTTCTAAATGAGCTTTATACTCGAGCAAGGTATTCATATCTTTTACTTTAAACGCAATATGCTGAACCCACTCTGGCGTATTTAGATCGCGGCTCATCTCAGGTTGCGTGGGTAATTCAAAAAACGCTAGAACGTTGTCATTACCCGCGTCTAAAAAAACATGCATATAGGGATCAGGCGCTTTGGTTGAGGGCACATGATCTTCGGCAATCGCTAACACAAAGTCCATTTTTAAGTTTTTGACGTACCACTCCACCGTTTCTTTTGCATCTTTACAGCGGTATGCAACATGGTGTATTTGCTCAATTTTCATAACTTATCCTTATTTATCAATAATAAGTATCAGCAGAATAACTAATTATACTTTTGCTGGTAAAACGGTACTTGCTACTTCACCAAAACCAATGCGAGCGAACCCATCGTTATGACAGTAACCCCGTAAAATAACCGTATCACCATCTTCGACGAAGGTGCGCTCTTCACCATTGCTCAAAGCAAATGATTGTTTACCACCATTTGACAGTTCTAACAAAGAGCCTGCACCTGCTGGTTCTGGACCAGACTGCGTGCCACTGCCTAATAAGTCGCCCGGCCTTAAATTACAACCATTTACTGTATGGTGAGCGACTAGCTGCGCCACTGTCCAGTAAGAATGATTGAAGTTAGAGCGAGAAATAGTCTCAGCGGGTGTACCTGCTGCGCGCATTTTCTCGGTTTGAATCAGCACTTCTAATTCAATATCAATTGCTCCTTGTTCTGAATTAGCCTCAGAAGACAGGTATGGCAATGGCTGTGGATCATCAGCAGGGTGGCTAAAAGCACTGCGATAAGGGGCCAGCGCTTCCATCGATACAATCCAGGGAGAAATAGTAGAGGCAAAGTTTTTTGCCAAAAACGGACCAAGAGGCTGATATTCCCAAGCTTGAACGTCACGCGCTGACCAGTCATTAAATAAGCAAATACCAAAGATATGAGATTCTGCATCATTAATATTGATGGCATCACCTAGGTCGTTGCCATTGCCCATAAAAATACCTAGCTCTAATTCATAATCTAAACGTTTACATGGCGCGACTACTGGCTCATCTGCTGTTGGCGGCTTCAATTGAGAAACAGGGCGATGGAACGTCTGCCCTGAAATACCAATCGAAGATGAACGACCGTGATAACCAATTGGGATCCACTTGTAGTTAGGCAATAATGGATTATCTGGGCGGAACAGTTTTCCGACGCTAGTCGCATGGTGAATTGAAGTATAAAAATCGGTGTAATCACCGATATGACATGGCATACCGTACTCAGCATCAGCCTGGCTGACTAAACAGCCTCGCACTTGCGCTTCTTTATCAGAGCCAGTGGCTAATGCTTTCGATAATGCTGCACGTAATGCTGACCATGCTGTTTTTCCCATTCCCATATAACGATTTAAGCTGTCTGCTGAACAGGCTTCAGCGGCTTGTTGTGCGAGTCCATCAAGCACACCAGATGTGCTTAGCGCTTTTAAATCAACGATTTGATCGCCAATGGCAACACCACCGCGAAACGCTTCTTCTGAACCGGCGCGGCGAAACGTCGCGAAAGGTAGGTTTTGAATACTAAAATCACTTTTACCCTGATTTGCATTCTCAACCCAGCTCGTCAGAGCTGGATTATGGGTTTCATTTATTTGATACATTATAAATTACCTTTTTATTACATTATCAATCATTAATGGTCGACAGCGTCTTGGGCGCCAATGCCTGTTTCAGACATCACAAACTGCTCTAAATAGGCCTGTTTTTCTTGCTGCGCTGATTCGCTCTTATCTGATACTGAAAAATACCAAATTGCTAAGAAAGCTAAAGGCACAGAAATAATGGTTGGATAAGCATATGGGAAAAATGCCTGCTCAAAACCAAGTACATCGACCATTACTTGTGGGCCTAATGCGATAAAGAGTAGAGAAGTCAATAAGCCTACAATAATACCTGCAATCGCCCCGCGAGTTGTTAGACCCGCCCAATACATTGCCATAATTAGAATGGGGGCATTGGCACTGGCGGCAATTGCCATTGCTAAATTAGAGACAAACACCACATTTTGTTGTTCAAAAACGATCCCCATCAAAATAGCTAACACACCGGTTCCGACCACCGCTATTTTCGTCACAAACATTTCTTGCTTTTCTGTTACTTCACCTTTGGCAAAAGTATTAGCATATAAGTCGTGTGCAATGGTCGCCGCAGCTGAAATAGTTAAGCCTGACACCACCGCTAAGATAGTCGCAAACGTTACTGCCGCAATAAAACCTAGTAATAAATCACCACCGAGTAAATGCGAAATGTGTAACACAACCATGTTTTTACCACCAATGAGATTGCCTGCGGCATCGTGATAATCAGCATTAAACATAATTAATGAAATGGCACCAAAACCAATTAAAATAATCAGTAACTGAAAGTAACCAATAATAGAAATAGCGTAGAAAGCTGACTTCCTAGAGGCGGCCGCATCTTTAACTGTAAATAAACGCATTAAGATATGCGGTAAACCAATAAAACCAAACAGTAGTGTCATCCCTAATGAGATAACCGATAAGGGATCGGATAACCATCCGCCTACTTCAACAATTTTCTCACCTTGTGGGTGCGTATCGATCGCGCTAGTAAAGATTGCGCTTAAGTCAAAATCAAATTGGATCAGTAATAACACGGCCATCAACGTACCACCTAGGACCAACATAACTGATTTGATAAACTGCACCCAAGTTGCGGCTAGCATGCCACCAAAGGCAACATAAATAACCATGAGTAAGCTTACCGAAACAATGGCTACTAAGTAATCAAGGCCAAATAGTAATTGTACTAGCTTACCTGCACCAACGAGTTGTGCAATGAGATAGAAAACCAATACAAAGAGTGATGCCATAGCGGCTAGCGGCCTGATCTTTGAAGCAGATAAACGGAACGAAACAACGTCAATGAAAGTATAACGACCTAGGTTACGCAGCCGCTCAGCAATCAAGAATAACACCACGGGCCACGCGCCTAAAGTACCTGCAATAATAGTCAAGCCATCCGAACCCATCATATAAATACTACTCGTAATACCTAACAAGGTCGCTGCAGAAAGGAAATCACCAGAAATTGCGATGCCATTTTGCCACGCAGGAATACCGCCACCGGCGGTGTAAAAATCATTTGTTGTACTCGTTTTGCGCGCAGCCCAGTACGTTATCGATAACGTAATAGCTACGAATATTATAAAAATAACAATTGCTGAAATGTTGAGTGGTTGTTTTTCTACTGATCCAGTAATGGCGTCGGCAGCCCATGAGGGAGCAGCGAATACACCTAATAACAATGTCAGTAACAACTGGCTGAAACGATTACTGGTGAGTTTCATCATTAATGTCCTGTATAAGTTTTTTATTATATTCATCTAATTTTTTACTACCTACCATTGAGTAGTAAGCGGATAAACCAATTGCCACAACAACAACCAAAGCAGTAAACCAGATATTCAGTGTAACTGGGCTGTCAGCAGGAATTCTGACATTGGCTAAGGCTGGAAAGTACGCCCATAAGATGAGATAACTAATAAACACCAACATCATCAAGCCAATCATAGTGAACCTTAGTTTTTGGCGTTGACGCACTAGCTCTTTGAAGGCGGGTAGTTTGCTAACATCTGATAAATTTACAGTGGACATGTGTCACCTCTTAGTTAGTAAAAGTGGCCCTAAATTATATCAGGGCCATATAATGCTGAATTACTCTTTGGGCTCTGAACTCTTAGGCTTAGTAAATATCGGTTTGTCGTAGTGGCTAGTCCCATTGCTGTAACCAATATCAATTTTATCTACGACGACCATATTGTTCTCTTTGACATAGTCATTCCAGATTTGCGTCATTTTAGCCACAATGTCTGGGCGGCTATCGTAGAGGTCTATTGCTTCATGCGGATCATCAGCTAGATTGTATAATTGCCAAGCATCCGTCCCCCAAGGCGCATTTAACAAAATCATTTTCCAATCATTCCAACGCACTGCGCGGCGTCCAAATAGCTCCCAGGCAGCAGTAAAGTCTTCACCGTGAACACTATCTGTTTCTTTTTGCATATAGTTAACCAGACTAACCCCGGTCATTGGTAAAACTTTACGACCTTCAAACTCGGTAATGCGTGGGTCTAATCCAGCTAATTCCAATAGGGTTGGGGCAATGTCCATAGCTGAAGCAAAACCATGAGATATATGGTTTTTCCGCGCCATTTTAGGATAGTAAATAAAAGCAGGAACTTTGATTCCGCCCTCTGCAGTAAATCCTTTGTGGATGCGTGATGGCGTATTACTTACTCGAGCCCAACCTGGGCCTGTAGAAACGAAAGAGCCGGCTTTACCAATATTACTCTCGCTATTGTCAAAGTTATTGGGGATCCATGTAGCATTAGGCTCGTTTTTACCCGCAACTATATCCATAGGATTACTGCCCTCGGCCCCGTTATCTGACATAAAAATAATAATAGTGTTATCTAACTCACCAATGTTATTTAAATATGCCACTAACCGGCCGATGTGATAGTCCAGTGCATCCACCATAGCGGCATACACTTCCATTAAACGCGCTTCTTGGCGTTGCTGCTCGAGTGTTAGCTCATTCCAAGCAGGGAACACATTTGTGCCAGGGTGAGGTTTTATAGAAGCGTCGATTAAACCTAATTGCTGCATACGCGCCAAACGTTCAGTTGCAATCGCCTCGTAACCCGCATCATATCTACCTTGGTATTTAGCAATGAACTCATCAGGCGCTTGCAATGGCCAATGCGGCGCAGTGTAAGCAGCATAGACAAAAAAGGGCTTACCATCGGCACGATTACTTTCAATATTATTAATTAACAAATCCGTATAGAATTTAGATGAAAAGAAGTCTTCTGGTAAATCAACAGGTTGACCATTTTGGCGATAATTTGCTTTACTAGCATTTGGGATCACACCCCGCTGATCTAAGTGACTTGCACCGCCTTCTAGCAAAGCAAATGTTTCATCAAAACCGCGAGCTGATGGGTAAGTTGTCGCGTCGTAACCAAGATGCCACTTACCTGCCATATAGGTATGATAGCCAGCTTCTTTAAGGCGTCTCGGTAGGGTTACAAAGCGCTCATTGATATAGCCTTCGTAACCAAGGCGCCCCTTTTGCTCTTCTGACCAATAATACTTTTGGGTACCTAAACCGACTAAGTGGTTATCCATACCCGACATTAACATCGCTCGACTCGGTGAACAGGTAGGTGCAGCGTAAAAGCTAGCTAGCTGGATCCCCTCTTGAGCCAAATTATCAAGGTTGGGAGTATCTATCTCACCACCAAAACGGCCTAAGTCTGAATACCCTAGATCATCGGCAACAATTAACACTATATTGGGTTTCTCAGCGGCTTTCTCGAGTGCTACCACAGTATCAACTTGAGGTTGTACACAGCCAAATAAAGAGGCAGAAACCAACATTGTCACGAGAGATTTTTTGTACATACTATTTATCTTCTTTTAATGTTGTTTGAGTAACTGGTTTACGTAACGCAGGAACATCGGGGTAAGCTAAAATCACGCCAGACTTGTTCACATACTCTTCCCAAAAAGCCAGCATGCGTTGCATTTGTTTAGGGTTCGTGTTGGCTAAATCTCTTTGTTCACCAGGGTCGGTGGCAAGATTAAATAACTGCCACGGTTCCATATTTGCGGTATCTTGGTTGTATAGGCCGGTTAATTTCCAATCTCCGGCAACAATGCCTCGGCCGCCCCAGAACTCAAAGCCCAAATAATCATCATTACTGCGCACGGATTCGGTTCTTTCTTGTAAAACGGGGAGTAAGGATTTGCCAATGGGCTGTTGAAATTTGCTAGACTCTCCACTGTCAGCAGGATGCTCAACGCCTGCTAAATCTAATACTGTGGGCAATATGTCCAGCACACTTGAAACGCCGTGGCTAATTCGAGGCTTTATGTTTGCTTTAGGCCAACTAATAATGGCAGGAACACGAATACCGCCTTCGGCACCAGAAAACTTGTATTCATGAAAAAGGCCATTACCCGCCGCAGCCCAAGTATGCGAGTAAAGGACAACAGACCCACGACGTCCCATATTTTCTAAACTGTTATCCAAGTTGGTTGCTTTAGGTAGTAAAGCGGGTGCGTGTCCTCTCGACTCGGATGCCGCTTCGGCCCCGTTATCGCTGATAAAAATAACCAATGTGTTTTCATACAGGTCGTTCTTTTTGAGGTAATCAAACACGCGGCCAATATTTTGATCCATGTCATCGACCATGGCCGCATAAATTTCCATTGCTCTTGCCGACTGCTGCTGTTCTGTCTTAGTCAACTTATCCCAGGGCGTCACGTCAGCACGCGCTGTATCGTGCGCGACATTGGGGTTAACTAAGCCTGACTGCAAATGACCAGCAATGCGCTTTTTACGCAACACATCGTAGCCTGCGTTATACACCCCTTTGTACTTGTCGATAATATCGTCAGGTGCTTGTAAAGGGTAATGAGGTGCGGTATAGGCCAAGTAACCAAAAAACGGTTGCTTGGTATCACGCTGCTCTAAGAAGCTGATAAATTTATCTGTAAACGAACGGGTCGAGAAAAAATCTTTGGGTAAATCTGCTACGACCTCGCCATTGCGCCAATAATCGCGATGACCAAAGCCAAATGAGCCTAATTGGTCATCAAAATGATCGCTGTTTTGTTGCATCGCAAAGGTTTGCGCAAAACCACGATTAATAGGGCGGTTTTCTGGGCTAGCACCTAAATGCCACTTGCCCACCATCACGTTATAATAACCAGCCTTCTGTAATAAGGTTGAGAAAGTTAGCACATCGTCACGTAAATACCCTTCATAGCCTGGCTTGCCTTTTTGGTTATCTGCTGGTTGAGAATAAGCACCTACAGTGGTCCCCAAACCAGCGCGGTGGCTATCCACTCCGGTCATTAGCATGGCTCGAGTGGTTGAGCATTGAGCGCCTGCATAAAAGCGTGAAAATCTAATTCCTTGTTGGCCTAATTGAGTTAATACAGGTGTGTCTATTTCACTTCCACCGAAGCCAGCAATATCGGTATACGCCATATCATCTGCTACGATTAATAAGATATTAGGGCGTTCAGCTAGTGTTTGTGTGGCTGTGCTATTTGGCTGTGCCTGACTGGCATAAGCATCAGCGGCAATCAAAACGCTTTGCACAAATGCTAACGCCACACCAGTAAGGTATATCTTTTTTGAAACATTCAACATAACAAAACTCGCGTCTTAAAATTAAGAATAGGTGGCTTGTATAGCTAAAAATAAATGAGCCGCTGCGAAAACAGCGGCTAGTAATAGGCTACCTTAGAAGCTGTAAGTTGCTTCTACACCAACAGTACGGCCTTTAGCTACACCAAAAATATAGTCATTGTTGCCGCCTGGTGCGTTGTAAGAAAAGTCTGCATATTCTTCGTCAGTGATGTTTTTCATGTATACAGATACTTTTACACCGCTGGCTTCATGGTCAAAAGAAACATTGCCGTTGAGCAGTGTGACAGCGTCAATTTTATTAAAACGATTTGCTTCACCTACCGTTGCATTTAGGAAGTGTGACGACTTGTGGCTCAAGTTAATACTGGCACGCGTTGAGACGTTATCAATAATTTCGTAAGATTCGTAACTTAACACTATGTTTGCTGAGAAATCAGGTGCACCTGATACATCTGCATTGTTAGTGACATCCTCAACATCCATGATCCCAAAGCCTGTTTTGAGTGTGATTTGGTCAGTTAAATGATGGAAAGTATCTAACTCAATACCACGGCTATCGACATCAAACGAGCTAATCACGATGTTCCCGTTGCTGAAGCTTGCATTTTGAAAATCAGAGATGGCCATATCAAATACAGTGGCGTTGATGTAACCGTTATCCATTTCATATTTGAAACCAAGTTCAAATGTAACGATTTCTTCCGTTGGAATAAAAAGTGAGTTTGCACCAACAAAGTCACTGTTGCGCACAGGGTTACCACTAGCAAGGCCAGGGCGCTTAGAACCGGTTGCTACACCGCCATACACTAATAAGTAATCACTGGCATCGTACTCAATGGTAACGGAGCCATCTAATGTGCCTTCGTCGACTTCATCAAATGCTTCTGCATACACGCCGTCATCCTCAGCATTACCATGCACGATAATATCGGCTTTTTTAGTTTCTTTGGTATAACGAGCACCGGTAATTAAACGTGTTGTATCAGTCATTATATAGGTTGTACTAGCAAACACAGACCATGCACTCATGTCTTGTTCACCATACCAAAAGCGCTGATCATTGTTTAAATATTGAAATGTTAAACGATCAACAGACTGATCAACTAAATAAAGACCAACGATGTAGTCAAAATCTTCGCCAGTAGGAGAAGTTAGGCGAATTTCTTGAGTCATTTGTTCATAGTCTTCATCAAACCAGCCGACGACTCTTGGCCCACCTAAAATAGAGGGATCGAATGCGGATGTGTAATCCATTTGATTAAAGCCTGTGATCGCAGTGACTTCAAAATCACCCACTGGAATATCAAGCTGTAATGAGGCATCGATAAAGTCACGATCAGAGCCAATGTCTTCATTACTTAGAATCGGCGCTGTAATTTGTTTACCGAAGGCAACATCAGAAAAACCATTTAAAGCGGTCGCAGGGGGAGCAGCAGGTGAGAAGGTATCTGTGCCGTCATACTCAGTGAAAGACCCCTCTAACAAACGGACAAAGCTATTACCTGTTTGCTTTTGTGAGGTAGTTTGTATTTTACCGGTAACTTTTACATCATTATCTGCAAGGTAAACCCCTGTTAGACGTAAAGAGCTATTTTCACTTTCGGCTTCATCACGGCCAACCCCCGTGTTACGGATCCAACCACCGATATCTTCATACATCCCCGCGACACGAAAAGCTAATTTTTCCGAAACAGGGATATCGACAGCGCCTTCGAAATTAGTTGATCCGTATTCAAATTCATGACCAACATTAATGTAACCGCCAAACTCATCACCAGGCTTTGCTGTGGTAATACTCATAGCCCCCACCAAAGCATTACGGCCGTATAGTGTCGCTTGTGTACCCTTAACGATATCAATCATTTGTACGTCCATTAAACCGGCGGCCATTTGGTTGTTTCGACCAGCCCAAACACCATCAATGAAGATACCTACGTCTTGTTCTAGCATCGCGCCGCCAGCACGCGTACCAATACCACGGATAGCTAATACAGGCGTACCACTGGGTGCTGCATTAAATGTTGCATTAGGGACAAAATCAACAACAGCATCTAAATCGTCTAGTTGATAATCCTTGATAGTATCGACATCGAGTACTTGTACAGAACCAGCTACTTCTAACAGAGGTTCAGAACGTTTGTTAACAGATACCATGATGACTTCAATGTCTTTATCTGCAAATGCTTCACCAACATAGCCAACACTCATTGTCGCGGCAATAGCTAACGCAACACAGGTTTTACGAGTGAAAAGCCCTGATTTTGACGTATTATGCGCCACTGTTGTTGTTTTATTCATATTCATATTATCTGCCCTTCAGTAAAATTTGTTATAGACAAACTACTAAGTTTAAAAATCAACCAAATTTTTCACTTAGACTGAGGTTAGTTATATTTACAAAAAAATAACATTCACATTTATTGATGAGTAGTTAACTTTAAGTTATATTATTTGAAATATTACGGTGAATACATAGCTTTATGGGTTAATGTGTTAGGGAAACGTATGTTAAAAATTAATCAATTAAATGCGTTTATTGCCATTGCAGAAGGTAAAGGTGTTGCCGGTGCTGCTGAATCTTTGTTTGTTTCACAGCCAGCAATCACTAAAAGTATCGCTAATTTAGAACAAGAACTAGGTGTATCTTTATTCGACCGCTCGCAACATCGTTTAAAGCTCAATGTTTACGGAGAAATTCTGCTGCGCCGCGCTAAGGCGGCAAAAGCTGAATTACTCAGTGCTCAAGAAGAGATATCGTTTTTACAACAACAGCAGCAACAGCTACTTAAGGTAAATGGCTCGCCTGCTATTATTCCTAAACTAATGCCACGGGCTATGCATTTATTGAAACAATCTCACCCTGAGATCAATGTCCAACTAACGGGTTTATTAGATGACAAACCCAAAAATAAAATCGGTGCCTTGATGCAAGGCGAGTATGATCTGCTGGTGACAGTGGTTGACGAAAATGAGGCCAATGATGGGTTGAGTTACGAAAAGTTATTGGATATAGAAGTGGTTTTCATTGCAAGTAAAGGCCATCCTGCTCTATTACTCGATCAGCCGCTATTAAAAGATTTAGTGCACTTTGACTGGTTGTTTCCTAGCGCGGGTGGTTTACCTTACAAAAAGTTAAGAGCCGCGTTTAAACATACTAATACCGCGCTACCGAAAAATTACGTAACGATCGCAAATCGTCAAATGATTTTTTCGCTCTTAGATGAAGGTATGTATATCGCTGCTATTCCTTACCATCCCAGTTGCTTAGAAAAGAATATTAATGAATTACATGTTATTTCTGTGGATGCTTCACCTATCCGTTGGCCGATTTCAATAATCCATAGGCAGCATAGCCAAATATCTGCAGCTCAAGAGGCATTCATTGCGCAGTTAAAAGGTATTGTGCAGCAATCTCAATCATGACTGAGCTCCCTACTTTGGCATTTGAAATCACTCAAGCGCAGTACGGGATAATTTTACTGGGGAGTTTTTTGGCGACCTTGTTGGGCTCACTGCTTGGTTTGGGGGGCGGTTTTATCGCGTTAGCCGTGTTGTCAGCCATTTTCCCGCTAACAATTGCCATTCCCTTGTTGGCTGCCGTGTTGGCGGGTATTGATATCAGTCGTGCTATCGCGTTTAGAAAACATATTTACCATAGTATCGTTACACCTTTTGCAATGGGAGCCGTCATTGGTGTGGTGTGTGGTTCTCTGCTTTTTCTAACACTGTCAGAAAAAATTATTGGCACCGGCTTAAGTATCTTGATTTTAGGCTCTCTGTTTGGTCGCTTCCCACAACTGAAATGGCCATTGCGCCAGCAGTTTTTTTATTTGGGAAGTGTGCATGCGTTTTTATCCACTATGTTTGGCTTTGGTGGTTTATTGCAAGCAGCAGTTATTAAAACCAAACTTCACAGTTTTCAAATTACGGGAACATTAGCGGCCAGCTTTTTGATATTAGAGGTATATAAAATCGTTTCTTATACAGCTGGAGGCTTTACTTATACGCCTTATTTGTTACTTATCGCTATTGTTTTGTGCGGCTCATTACCCGCATCATATTTAGGTAAAAAATGGGCACCGCTGATCAGTCAAAACCTTTATCGAGGTGCCCAAAAAGTGATTATTACACTGATTGCCTTGAATATTTTTTACCACGTGTGGCTCTAAATACATGACGCTATCGCGGGGTTAAGATACGTATTTTACTGTCCTAAAGCCAATATGACTGGTGCCTAATCCGGTATCTTGCGCTTGCCTCGCTGCCGGACGGTAGCGCATACAAAAATCTTCTGCGCAGAGGAAAGAACCGCCTTTTATGACCCCTACAGGCGTACCTGGCTGACCGATGTCATAGCCTGATTCAGGCAAATTAGCCGGTAGCGTTTCTGGTGTAAAATGACGTGGATAATAGGTGCTTTGTGTCCATTCCCAAACATTGCCAATAATATCATATAAACCATAGCTATTCGGTGGAAAACAGCCTGCTGGCGCTAACCCTACAAAGCCGTCTTCTGCTGAGTCGGTAAAGGGGAACAAGCCTTGCCAGGTATTGGCCATAAACTTACCGTCTTTTTTGAGAGAGTCACCGTAAGCGTATTTCGCACCGTCTAGTTTACCACGACTGGCAAATTCGTATTCGGCTTCAGTGGGTAAGCGATGTCCCTTCCACTTAGCATAGGCTTCGGCATCTTCATAGGCGATATGAATCACTGGATAATGCTCCATTCCCTTAATAGAACTGCCAGGTCCCGTAGGTTGGGTCCAGTTCGCACCTTCAGTGAAATGCCACCAATTGGTAACGTTTTTGGCTCCAGCTGTTTGTGATAATTTGACAAACACAGCTGAGCCTGCTTTTAACTGTTCAGCTGGAATGTGCGGGTAAAGTGCAGCATCTGGTGTACGCTCTGCAACAGTGACATAACCCGTTGCTTTGACAAATTCGGCAAATTGTTGGTTCGTGACCTCGTGCCGACTCATATAAAAACTATCCACTGTTTGTCTGATACTAGGCGTCTCTTCAGGGTAAACTGCACCAGCCCCCATCGTAAAACTGCCACCAGGGATAAATACCATTTCCTCCCCACCTGCTAGGCACTGCTTAACTGAAGTAAACGTATCGAGATTAAGCTGGGTAGAGTCACTAAATTGATACAGCCCTAAAACGGCAGCACCGATCACAATAGGTGCAACTAAAAACTTTTTCATTTTCATAAGTTATATACTGTAGTAATTACTTAGAAAAAAGTTATATCACAAATTTGTAAAGCCAGTCTAGCTACAGAACACAAAACAACTTACAAACTTTTAACTTTATTTACATTGAATGCAGCGCGTATAAAAACCTAGTCTAAGGTACTTTATTGGGCTGCAATCTATGTTTTAGTGGCTGTTAAAAGTTATTCTTGGGTCTTATTGAGTTGTTGGTAAATGTCAAAAAGGAAAGGTTAAAATAAACTAGGTATTAGCTTATTTTACGTCAGATATGTATCGATTTTTTTGAGAGCAACTTAGTTGCTTAATACGTTATTTTTTAGCCAGGGAGAATCCATGCACCTGCCTACTTAGTATGTATACTATCGTTACTAAGTTATTATCCTGTTGCAATTTCATTGTTGGCTTAATAACTGACCTGTGTAAGACTAACCAAGTAATTTTGTAACTCAGGTGACATGAATGTCGAATATAAAAGCGTGGAAACTTTTCAGCTTGGTTTGCTTGTTTGCAGTGCTTATGGGTTGCCAATCTAAAGAAGAGCAACTGCAACAAACAATTCAGGAATCAATAAAAAAAGCCGATGTTGAGCTATCACAGCTTGGGAGCGCGCTTGACAATAGTAGCTTACGCAACGCTGTGTTGCTTAAAGAGTATGGTCAGTTACTCAAACGGCAACAACCCGAGCTTAGTAAGGTAGTGGATGTTATTACCCTTGATGCAACGCGACAAGGTGCACTTTATAGTGGTTTAACACAGCGACTCAAAGATATAAAAGCGACGTATCTAATTCCTCCCTATGAAGACACTCTGCATAGCATCGATTTACTGCGTGAAGCGGCGAAACCAGCGCTATTTTCAGATGCGTTAACCGATCCTATTAATATGCTTGCGGATA
>TARA_R110000851_G_scaffold57420_2_pt1 | contig 18487 bp, 14 predicted proteins | sample TARA_R110000851 | Tara Oceans TARA_R110000851 (sample SAMEA4397627) | marine metagenome | biome: Polar Biome; feature: [DCM] deep chlorophyll maximum layer (ENVO:01000326); material: water (ENVO:00002006), including particulate matter (ENVO:01000060) such as... | depth 17 m
AACCTATCTCGTGTTGCAGCTAGAATGCAACAAGCTGCTGGAACAACAGTTACATATGCTGCTGCCGGAGGTAATATTCAATTACCAGGTAACAACACATTAGAATTCACTAAATCATTTAGTGATGGATTACAAGAACAAAGCACTCTTCAAATAACTGCAGCTGCGACTGTTGAAGGAGAATGTGTAGTAACTTTAAACGGTGAGGATTTTGTATTACCTGTTTCTATTTCATCTATTAATAACACAGCTACTGAACTAGCTGTAAACATTAGTGGTATTGAAGGTTATACTGCAACAGCAACTACTGATACTGTAACTATTGTTTCTGATCTTCCAGGTATAGAATCAGACTTAGCTTTTGATGCTGGTACTGCTGATAGTTTAGCAGCAACTGCTGTGACAACTGTGGATGGTACAACAGGTACTGCTGCAAATGCACAATTAACAATTTCTGAAAAAGAAGATTGGTTAGCTGCATACTATGTAACTGGTAAAAAAGATAGATTAAACATGGACTTTACTGTTCAGGCTAAATTTGAAACTAAACCTACTATTACTAAAAATGTTGGTGATACAGGACACGGTACTGGATACCATGTAAGAAACATGGAATACTATTTCAAAGGTAATAGGGGAGACACTATGCGTGGAATGGGTTACCCAAATAACTTTGAACAATCATATGATTCAGTTCTTACTGATGAATATTTCTTAATTGAATTAGGTTATTTCTCAGAAGGTAGAGATGACGCTATGAAATCAAAGAAACAATTAACTATTGCTCTTCCAAGTAAGGCTGCAGCCAATACTATGATTGCTGAGTTGAATACTGCTCTTACAAACACTTCTTTTAGTGTAGCTGTCTTCGCTTAAGAAATATTAATTCTTTAACTTAAAGGGTTACCTTTTGTCTTGTTTAGACGAGGTAATCCTTTTTTTAATAACAAAAACTAAAAATGGCATACATAAGCATATTTAAAATTAACCAAAGTGGTACTGAGTTAGAATTAACTGTACAACCTGCATCTGGTGAAACCTTTTCTGAATTGTTATTATGGACACAAGACACATATAAAGATTATTCTAAAGCTATAGTATTAACGAGCAAATTAGATACCCTCTCTACAACATCCCAGTCTATTGTAATTTCAAATAGTGATATAGGGGAAGCTTTTTTAAGTGGGATATATTTTATTGAGATTAGTGACACAAGTACACCTGCAGGAACATGTAACACATGTAGTAATACTGAATTAGGTGTAGCTACTGACTTGTCAAGGTTTTCATATTGTCTTGCAACATATCTATGTGAAGTAGATCTTAGTTGCGCTAATTGTGATCCTAACTTGAGTGTTGCTGTAACCATGAAAATGTATATAGACAATTTGAGAGATTCATTACAATTAGCTAACTTTACAACTGCAATATCTTTCTGGTCTAATCTAAATAGATTCTGTAAAGGAAGCTGTGTAGAATGTGGAACATCACTTTCAACTATTGCGAGAACGGGATTAGGGTTCCAAACTCTAGGGAATGAACTAATACTATACTAATGGCTATAGCACTCAGATTAAAAGAACAATTAGTTAGCTCTGCAAACAAGGTTAATACAAGAAGTAAATACTATGGAGATGCAAATCCTTTTCCAGTAGTAGCTTTACGTATGGTATATGATCTTCTTTCACTTAATAATTGTAATCAGATTGAATTAAGCTTTGAGTGTGTCAAGAAACTTGAATCTTTAGCTAATAATATTATTATTAAAAATAATGATATTTGCAACTTAAGAGGTCCGAATGTTTTCTACCAGGATAGACAAGATCAAACTAGAGTGATGGTAATGGCTGATTTAAATGTGACAGTTGATGATAATTTTAGATTACTCGCTGATGGTGTTAATACCTTCACATTTGAGTATGATGACTTCACTAAAAACTTTAATGGAACTCCAGAGATAGTAAAAATACTAACTCTACCTTCTACAGGCACTTTAACCGTTGATGGAGAAAGTGTTGGTGTAGGAACTATAGTAAGCTTAGATAATATAGCTTTACTATTATATACAAGAATTGATGATCAATATGATGATCTTTTTTATTTTAAAACAAGTAATAACGAAACAGAAAAAATATTTAGTAATATGGCAACTTTTACAGTAAACGTAGATGGTGAAATAAACCAACCAGCAACAATAGGAAATGGTTCAACAACAAATGATTATGGCGTAACAGTCGTATTCACAAGGGATATGTTCACAACAAACACAGTACCAGCATACAATGACCCAGAAGGGGATGTTGCAGCAACACTTAAAATCACATCATTACCTTCAGCAGGGCTTATTAAGCTGAACGGTGTAAATATTAACGTCAATGATGAATTTGATTTCACAACAGTTATTGATGAAGGTGAATTAACTTATGTGCCAGATAATAGTGTCGTAGATAGCCAGGCTCTTGACTTTACATTTGAAATTGCAGATGCTGGTTCAGGAGAATTTGTATCATAAATGGCTACATTCAAAATAATAACTGAAGGAACAGTGCGTAGAAATATATTAGTGCTCATAGAGAGCACTAATAACTCTTGTCAAAGTAAGTTTTATTTTATAATAACAGGTAACATAGGAGATTCTATGTCATTAGAATATGTTGACATATACAGTACTGATGAACATTCAACTGTTTTAAACTCTCAAGTTATTACTAGTCCATTTAATTTTATATCAAGTGGTGAAGATAGCTTTTATGTTTATATGAATAATACAGCTATAGTTGAAGATACTCAATTGTACATTACAGTGACAAACAATACCACATTAGAAACAGGTGACGCATCAACAGACAGAGTGAGTACCGGAAAAAATTGTTAAACAACCATGGCGATATTTAAATTATCATTATCTGAATCAGATTATCTAGTTACCAAAGAAGAATCCTCAACCAGTTGTTCAACTATGTTTTCATATAGAATGGAAGCATCAAAATTTGACGACATTGATATTACTCTTTCTGGCAATCATCAAAATGCATATTACATTGCAAATGGTGGACCGAAAGTATATTTTACAAATTCTGTATCAGGTATATCATTTGGGAAGACATTAGTATTTTATTTTCATATAAATAATTCAGGTGTATCAGGAATTTTCTTAGAGTCAGATGTTAGTATTACAAATAATAGTTCATCTAATTTTGATAAGACATATGAAGATACAGCCATACGTGCAAATGATGATCAAAACTGTGACGATAAACCTTCCCCTAGTGATAGTTCATGTTGTGATACATATGTTCATGACCAAGGATTACCTAACTCAATTTGGAGCATATCTCATAATTTAGAAAAGTTTCCAAGTGTTTCAGTTGTTGATTCAGGTGGTGCAATAGTAATAGGGCAAGTAGAATATGTAAATTTAAATACTATAACAATAACTTTTAGTAGTGCTTTCTCAGGAAAAGCTTACTTAAATTAAAAAAATAAAACATGGCAGAATTAAAATTTTTAGCAAATATTGACTTAAACAAAAATCAATTATTAAACGCAGTAATACAGAATTTAGCATCAGCTCCTTCAACTCCAAGTGAAGGGCAGTTATATTACAATACAACAAATAACAATATTTACGTATATGACGGTTCAAGTTGGATAGATTTAACATCTCAAGGGTCAGGATCAACAGATATAACAACTTCAGCAGGATCTTCAACTGTTACTGTAGAAAGTAATACAGGTGCAGATGGTGTTATAGGAGCCGCTACAATTTCAGTAGCAGGTGTTATGACTGCCGCAGATAAAACCAAATTAGATGGTATAGATGCTGGAGCTGAAGTAAATGTTGACACAGACATTTCAGAAAATACAGTAACTAATACTACAGTAGAAGTAGCTTCTTCGACAGGTGCAAATGCTACATTAAATCAAGCATCTACCTCAAGAGCAGGTGTACTCTCAAAAGCAAAGTTTGATGAAATAGTAGCAAATACTGCAAAAGTATCTGATGTTAATCACAATGTAGCTACTGACCTTTCTAACACACCTTCTGCAACTGAAGTCACTGTTGAGTCAAGTGATGGAAATAATACATCAATAGTTGCAGCAAGTACAAGTATAGCAGGTGTAATGACTAAAGCTATTTTCGATGAGCATGTTTTAAACAACGCAAAGGTAACCAACGTAGATGAAACGTTAACAACTTTAGGATTATCTGCAAATATTCTTAAATATACTGATGAAGATGGAACTGAAACTGATTTAGATTTATCTCTTTATTTAGATGATTCAAACTTAGCTAGGTTAACTTCTGGAACTTTAAATAGTTCTACAGGAATAGCTACTTTCACAAGAGACGATAGCTCTACGTTTACAATTGACATGAGTGCGTTTTTAGACGCAATAACTCTTAATGACACTCTCACATCCACAAGTACAACTGAAGGGCTTACAGCAAAACAAGGTAAAGTATTAAAAGACCTTATTGATGCTTTAGTTACTTCTACAGGAAGCAACACTGGTGATGAAGTACAAGCTACTGAAACTGTAGCAGGTATATCTGAATTAGCTACGCAGGTAGAAGTTGATGCAGGAATTGATGCCCAAAGAATTATAACTCCAGCAACTTTAAAAAGTACATTAGGTGTTACAGGTACTCTATCTACTGTTTTAAAATATACTCAATTAATAGGTGATAATTCTGCTACTGTAATAGCAGTAACCCATTCAATTGGTAAAGGTGGAGTACAATCACAGGTTTTTGATTCTACCACAGAAGATTTAGTTGTATGTGAAATAGAAAATACAAGTTCTACAGTAACGACTTTTAAATTCAATGTTGCTCCAGCAACAAATAAATATGAGGTAGTAATAATAGGATAAAAAAATAAAATGGCAAACTTAGATATAAAAACAGATCTAGACATAGATGGTGAGATCACAGTTAACAGAGCTTTCAGTAATAATGATGCTGAAAGCTCTAATGAACTTGTTAGGTTTTCTCAGCTGGCAGAAACTATAACACTTGCAGATTCTCAATCATTAACAGAGCTAAATGCTATAACTAGCCCTGTAAGTGGACAAGAGGCAATTGTTACCAATTACTTAAATGATAGAGTTTTATTTAGACATGACGGTTCAAACTGGATTAGAAAATCAAATCTAAATATTGCATGCACAGTTGAGTTAAATAAAGGAACCACTCCTCCAACTTGGGAAATTTTAGACGATGCTTCGCATGTCCCTATAGGAGTTACAGGAATAACTAATTATGCAGATGGAGCACAATTTAATTTTGGATTAACATATCCAACTGTTAGTAAGATAGGAACTGTTGTATCGGGAAATGATGAAAAATACGCACTTAATGGCACCTTTCACGGGTCAAGTGTAGATAAATCAAATGCTTATTTTCAAATATTTAAACCATATTTAGTAGGTAGAATGATTGTATCTGGAACACCTTTATTTGCAAATGATAGTGGTGATACTCTCGGAGATGAATTAGTTGGAACCTGGAATAGTGGTACTAGTCGGATAGATGTGACTTGGACTCTAGCTGGAACAATTAGTATAGATAGACACCCAATTGTAGTAAGTACCCATCAAACAGTGAGGGCAGTTGTCGTCTCTAATGGCTCCACTGGCTTTAGCGTTGAATTTTATAATAGATCTAATAACTCAAAATTAACTACTTTATCATCTACAATGAAATTTGAGTTATTTATGAGTGGCTCATGGCAAATAAGAAATTCAATTTTAACAGATGAAGGAAATATTTGGATAACAGGAACAATGAGACATGAATAAATTGCGTTTATCCAATGTTACTTGTTTACAGTTCAATAACTGACGCTCAAATAGATAAAACGTATATTTAATAATATTATACTAAAATTATTATTTAGTTCAATATTTTAAGTATAACATTAACCATTTGAAGGTTAATTTATAAACCATGTTGTATATTTACTTATATTTGTGGAAAGAATATATTTTATGACAAAGAATGATTTAATAAGTTTCCTTGATAAGAAACCATCTTATCTGAAAAAAGGTCCAGAGTATTTATCAATAACTTTCAATATATCAATAGATGAGGCGAAATTGGCATTAAAACAAGCAAAAAAAACAAGAAAACAAAACAGGTTATTTAAGCCCGTAGCAAAATTACCACAGAATACTGAATTATACATATCAGAACTTAAAAAAGCAATTAAGCAATCTCAAAACATTATATCTACCAGAATACAAATAGGTAGTAGAACACAACAAAGGCGAGAACAAAACAAGTTAAGTATAAATGTTCCGTCAATAAAAGATCAAGCTGGAATGCACATTCTATTGGGATGTAATCATGTTCCGTTTCATCATGTGCAGTTACACAAGGGCATTATCAATTTAATTAAAGATAATGCCCATTTAATTAAAGGGTTTCATTTATTAGGAGACTTTTTAGATTTAAACCCTCTGTCTTCACATGACAAAGGTAAGTTTACAGCAATACCTGGTCTTACCCTGGACGATGAATATGATATAGGTCAAGGATTGTTATATGACTTTGACAGTAATTTACCACGAGATACATGGAAAACATATTTATATGGTAACCATGAAGACAGATACAATAGGTGGATGTCTAATATGGATAACGCTAAGACACCATTAATATCTCCTGAAGCAGGATTAGGGTTAATTGGTAGAGGATACCAAGTTAAAACTAGCTGGAGCCAAGATTATTTTACATTAGGAAATGACTTTGATATATTCCATGGAATATATTTTAGTATTCACAATGGTAAAGCTCACTTAGATAAGTTAAGAAGAAGTTGTGCTTATGTACACACTCATCGTATCCAAAACTATCGTGAAGGTCAAATGGCAGCATTTAACATAGGAAGCTGCGCTGACTTTACATCATCTGCTTTTAATTATGCATCTAGACCAATGAAACAACAATGGGCTAACGGATTTGCAATTAACATGATAGATGAATATGGTGTAAGTCATATAACTCAAATAAACGTAAACCCTCAAGGTAAATTTTACTTTGGAGGAAAATTATACTAAATTAATTAATAATAGGGAAGAGTAGCGAGAAGAAAAAACACTTAAACCTATGAAAACAAGAGATTACATATTACTAGCATTATCATTATTTTTAATTATTTTTTTTGCCGTATCAAGCAAAGGGCAAAACACACAAAAAGAAGAAACTGTATTTGTTGCTGCATCTTTACAACCTTTCGTCTTTGATTTTATAAAAGAGGCACGAAAAAGAGGATTTGATCCGCTTGATAGGATTATCTCATTAGATAGCATTAAGTTTAAAAATGACAATAGGACTTTAGGATTATATGCTAATAATAACGTATATATTAATCCATTTTTAAACATTGATTCACATATAATTAAGGTTGTTGTTTTTCATGAATTATTTCATGCTGTATATAAAATGCCACATTGTCATAAAAAATGTAATCATTTAATGGGTGCTTATAAACCAGAAAACTTTACTTTTTCCCTATATTATAATGATGAGATATGGCAAACAGTATTGGACATAGAATTTAATAGAATAAAATAATGACACTTAACGAAATCATATACGATATTAGAGAGAAACTTAAGTTTAACACAGAAGACATTGGTATAACAGATGAGTATTTAGCTCACCTTATAAATATCAAAAGAAATTTTCTAGTAAAACAAAGGTTTAGTAAATTCACAAGAAATATACCGGAAGAGTTAAAGCAAATTATATGTGTAAACTTAGAGGTTATTGATAGTATTGTGGGTACATCTTGTTTTGGTAACATTGTAAGAAGTAGTGATACTATTCCTACGATGTTAGAAATAGGTGGTAGAGAGTCCCTTATTGCTGTAAGAGTGCAAGATATATTGTATCCTCATATCAACATTATACCTACAGAGAGATTACCTTTTGTGGGACATAACAGATGGCTTCAAAAACAAGTATATGCCTCATTAGATGCTGATGCTCATTTATATTTAAAATCTCAAAATATATTTCATTCTAATATTGAAAAAGTAAAAGTGATAGGTGTTTTTGCAGATCCCGAGCTTGTATATGAAATGAATTGTGATAGTAACACTACTTGTGAATACTTTGATTCAGAGTATCCAATGGAGCCTTACTTAGTTAGTGATCTTGTATTAATGGTTGTAAAAGAACTAGCTCCCACTCTTCAAATACCTAATGATAAAGTGAATAATTCAGATGAGTCAGATAGACAATAGAAATCATAAAGTTAAATGTCAATATGGCATGACTGATTATTGGAATCATTATAAAAGTAATGCTTTAGAACCTGTAAAAAATCTCTTGTTTAGAAAGGTTTTTAGAGACTACCTCAATGCCAATAGGAATGCAGTATCTAATTTTGCTTACATGTTTAGATTGCCTCAAAGGTTAGGTAGGATAGAAATTAGGAAAACTAAAAAAACTGTTAAAGTAGACCCTAAAACAGGTAAGATCATTAATAAACTTGTCCCTAATTGGCAAGCAACAAAAAAGCTATGGAAAGAGAATCCCGAAGCTAAAGAGAAAAAAATAGTTCTTAGGTATACTAATGAACACACAGATGGTTATGTGTTTAGACCTAGGTACATGAAAAACACAGCCAACTATAAAAATAAATCTATTTATAAAATGAGTGTAAATAGAGAATTAAGAAGAAATACTGAACCAGCAATAGTAAGTAAAAGAATTGACGCTTTCTTATTATCCTCAAAATAAAAAACAATGTTCAATCATAAGTACGTAAGTGTAAAACAAGTAATAGATAGAATTAAAAGAGGTAGGCTTTACAAAGAGCTTCCTTATGAATCTGCTATTGATTATGCTGTACAAGCATACAGGCTGTTAGCATCAGAAAAAGCAGAAGTTACAAAGCCTGGTAAGATAGAAATTATTAATTTTAGAGGTGTCCTTCCTACTGATTTAGAAAGAATAGTTCAAACAGTAGCTGTAAATGAAGACATGACTAAGGTATTACCAATGACTTATTCAACAGGAAACCTTCATTCAATACAACACTGTTTAGGTAGCCCTGACCTGTCACGCAGAGGAGGAGCTGATTTAAGCTACTCTCTTAATAATAATTACATAGTTACTGGTTTTGAGACAGGGTGGGTTCTAATGGCTTATAAAGGGCTAATGATGGATGAAGATGATTGTACTCCAATGCTTCCTGATAATGTAAATGTACTTTTAGCTGTTGAATATTATATTAAGTCAAGATTTTTAGATGATTTAGGGTCTGATGATCCAACAGTGAGAAGACAGCAAATAAAAGACGATAGAGAATACTGCTGGTACATAGGTAAAGCTCAGGACTCCATGTTAGGTATGTCTATGGATGAATATGAGTCATTTGCTAACTCAATGAGTAAGTTTTTTGACACAGGAGACCATCATAGTACATTTATGAATGGACTTGGAACTAAAGAGTTAATAAGAAACCAAAGAGTAAGATAATGTCTAAAAATCAAAGAGTAACATATACGTATCGAGGTATGAACCAGGATGTGACATTAGGTAAGCATCCTACTGAGTTCTATTATACTGCCAATAATATTCGTATTATGGCTGGAAATAATAACACTACTGGCTCTGCTACTAATGAGCTAGGAAACTCCGTTTCTATTACTATTCCTACTGTAAGTATAGATAGAAGAAATAATGTAATTTCATGGAATGGTGCTCACGCAGGGAGTCTATCTTACAGGGGTCATTTTACTCCAGAAATAAATAATCAGCTTCATAAAGGTTTGCTTCCTAGTGTGTCAAATACTCAAATAATCATTGGTCATACTACAACACGTAATAGTATTATTTTATTTACAACAAGTAATATTGCTGGAAGAACTGAAGTAAACACCAGTCAAATGGACTGTATTTGGGAAGTAACAAATTTATTTGAAGACACATATGATCTTAAATTATTATATTGTAGAAACTTAGGATTCAATAAGAATAACCCTATTCAAGCATTATTTAATTATGAAAATGATATTATACAAAAAGTTTATTGGGTAGATGGTAACAAGCAAATACGATTTATTAATATAAAACATTCTATTGAAAACGGGGACACTGAAAACCTTATTGACATTCATTCAAACACTATTAATGCTGTAAGTAATTTTAAACTTAATCAACCTTCCATTATAGGGTTGAGTAGCGGTGGAACTCATACTTCTGGAAAAATACAATACGCATATAACTTATATAAACTTAATTCATCTCAAACTAAACACAGTCCTTTATCAGAACTAATACCTATAGGTAAAGGTGTCAACTTAGGTGGTGGGGAAGTAAATGAAGTAGTAGGTTTAATTCCTATTGTAAATATTACATCAATAGACAGTGATTACACTCATATTAAAATATATGCTATTAAATATACATCATACAATGAATTACCTTCTGTTGATGTAATATACCATGCAGAATTAAATGAAGATGATAATGTTGTTTATTATGATGATGGTAGTGTTATTGAAAGCGTATCATTAGAAGAATTCTTATTTTTAGGGTCTGACCCTATTATTCCAGAACATATAGAAACTAAAGACAGTATATTATTTTGTTCAAACTATAAAGAAGTATCATTTGACGTTGATTTAGATTTTAGAGCTTATTCTTTCCTTGCTAATCAAACAGGAAGTGTATGGGATACAGTTATTCCTTCAGGAGATTGGGTTGTGGGTAATGAACAGTCATTTACACCAGGAGACTATTCTAACATTGGTGTTAAAAGTGATGCTGTAAACTTATTATATGGTACTCAAAAATACCAATCAGATGGGGTTACTCTTGGAGGAGAAGGGCAATACATTAAATATGCTTTTATATCAACATTGTATCCAGATGATGAGGTTAAAGAACTTGAGTTTTTTAAAGATGACGAAATATATAGAATAGCTATACAATTCTATAATAAATTAGGACAAACATCTTTTCCTAAATGGATTGCTGATATTAGGGCTCCTATAACTAATTTTACTGGGAGACACACTAAGCTTAGAGTTGACCTTAAACCTTCATTTGCATTATGGCTTAGTACTAATTCTAATTTTGAAACTGAAGATGACAAACCTATAGGTTATAAAATAATAAGGGCTGACAGACAAATTGGAGACAGAAGTATTCTTTGCCAGGGTATGATAAGTGGAATGATGGCACGAACAACTGATAAACCAAGAGAATATGACCATTGGCTGATACCTGAAAACAGAAGAGAAGAAAGTAATGAGTTAGTTAAGTTTCCGCAACCTATTACCAGAGGTTTTAATGATATTTTTGTTCCGTTTAAAGCTACAAATCACTTAGAACCCATGCAGGATTCAGGTGGAAGTGCTTTTGGATCATTACATTGGACTGAAATATGGGAAGCAACTTCTCGAAATAACAAAAGACAGCATGCATGGCAATATACTAAAATGATGCAGTTATATAGTCCTGAAATTTTATTTAATACTGGAATAGGATTAGGAGCAGGTCTTAAATTAGACATCAAAGGTTTAGCTGTTAACACAAAAAATGACGCATGGTATAAAAAAATTAACACAGGCTCACTTCAAGATAGCTTTAATGAAAAGTATGATAATATTAATCATATGGTTGATGACTCAGATTTATTTATACATGGTATCTTTGGACCTTCCAATAAAGATAACCTTAGTGACCAGCTTCAAATAAATAGAGAGTATCATGATTTTGTTCCTTCATCTAACAAGGTAAATAGAGAGGTTTACGGTTCTCCTGAAATTACTGAAAGAGGTCAAGGTTCTACATCTTATAATAATAATAGTGATTTAAAGTACACTAATAGTATGCGTCAGTTTGCTACTGACCAAGCAGATAGTGATGAAGAAAATAAAAGAGCTATTACAACTATGAATAGCTTTGGTGTAAAATGTATTACAGTTGTAGAAGGAACAGGTACAAGCACAATAGAGCAAAGAAAAGGAGTTGAAGATTTATATAGTTTTACAGGTATAGCAGAGACAAATGGCTCATTAATAGCTGAAATAAGAATACCTGAAGTTAATATATACATTGGTAATCTTTATGGTGGTAATAGTTATGAGTCTAAACATCGTAACACTTATATTGAAATAGGAAATTATAATGATGTATCAACACTTACATCTAATATAAAATCTCCAGGGGACACTTTCTTTTATAATTTTAAAGTTGCCAGAATTGCTAAGACTGACACAGAAAGTATAGATGACCAAGTAATACAGCTTACAAATACTATTTCATTTATGTGTGAAAGCACAATTGACATGAAAAATAGAAATGACCAATCTATATTTGGATGGGATGGTGAGTTTCAACCAAGAGATGAAAACTATCATAAATACAACAGAGTATATTCTCAACAACCTACGTTGGTTCAAAATTCATCAGATGATTTTAATTTTAAGAAAATAAAAGATTTTGATACAAGAGTAATTTCTTCTAAGGTTAAAGTACCAGGAGAAGGAATTGATAACTGGACAGATTTCCAAATTAACAGTACATTAGACCTAGATGGTAAATATGGAGCTATTAATTCTATGGTTAACTGGAATGATGAAATATATACTATTCAAGATTCAGGTGTAGCCAAGCTATCAATCAATCCTAGAGTACAGGTTCAAGCAGGGGATGGAGTTGGTATTGAATTAGGAACCGGTGCTGTACTTTATAACTATCAATACTTAACATCAACTTCTGGTAGTATTAATAAATGGGGAGTCGCTATTTCACCTTCTGGCTTATATTACTATGATGCTTTAAATAAATCAATAAATAAAGTTGGAGGTAAAGGATTAATTGAGCTATCTAATCAAAAAGGAATGCATTCATTTCTAGAAAATAACTCAACGTATGCAGATATTGTACAGGACAACCCTTTAATAGGCGCTGGAGCATTAATGTCTTTTGACCATATTAATAATGATGTGTACTTAACATTGCATCAAGGAGAAAAAACTTTTACTCTTGCTTTTAATGAAAAGACAGATAGTTTTGTATCATTTTATGATTATCATCCTTCAATGTATATATCTAAAGGTTTTAAACTTCTTAGTATAAACATAGATAAAAATATATTATGGGAGCATTTTAAAGGGCAATATAATAACTTTTATGGTGTTCAATATTCTTCATTAATAACACTTATTGTTAACCCTCAGAATAGAGACTGTGTGTTTAATAATATGGATTGGAAATCAAAAGTTTATAATGCAGACAATACATTAATTGGTTCTCCAATAGAGACAGATATTCATAATGAAACTCTTACATCTATTAGAGTATATAATGAATATCAACACACTAGAGAGACACCGTTGGTTCTTAATAGTAATATTTCACGTAAATTTAGAGTGTGGAGCTGTAATATTCCTAGAGCATTAGATGCTGATGGGAACCCTACTTTAGATAGAATGAGAGGTCATTGGATATATGTTGATCTAATTTTTGACCCTTATAGTAACACAACTGGTAGGACAACAATACCAACCTTTAACCGAAGGCTTGTATTGGATGACATCAGTATAAATTATACATCACATTAAATAACAGTTATAAAACCCTTGTGAAAGGGTTTTATTAATAATACATTTGTAGTATGGCAACAGATCCAAAAAAAAAGAAGAAAAAATATTCTAAAGAAAAGCAAACTGCAATAAAAGATTCAGTTAGGGCTATCAAAGACGTATATGGTGAAGATGTTAGTCCAACAACTATTAATAATATTTTAGGTAATATTGAGATAGAAACAGGTTGGAAAACATTAAGAGAAAAATCATACTCATGGGGAAGACTTAAAGAGTTAAAGGGTAGTACTCTTAAAACAGCCAATAAAAATGTTGACAAATGGGGAAAAGGTGAATCAGCTTATAATAAACTAAGTTCCGCAGAAAAACTATCCGTGATGTATTATGGTGATACAGATCATCAAAATGTTGCAGGTGGTACAGGAGTATTACAACTAACCAGTGCTAATTACGGTGGTAATGATAGCACAGCTACAGATATTGAAAACGCAGCTAAAGATTTAGGCATAGATACTAAAGCTTTAACTGATGATTTTTACAATAGCACACTACTAACGCTACAAGTATATAAAAACAGAGGTGAGGATTTTAGTAAGTATGGTTCAGCGAGAGAAGCAAGAAAGAAAGCTATTAATCCTTATGAAAAATTTGATGATCTAAATGATGAGAAAAAGTCTTCTTTAACTAGTGATTTTGATTTAAGTGGTGATGATGAAAATGACCAAGGTGTATTAAGTACATCATCATCAGTTAATCCTGATATGATTGCTAATAACCCTAATATAAGCGAGGGAGCTAGAGAAGAACTGTTTAAAATGAATGAGGGTGCAGGATTACAGCCTGATACAATATCACAATTAGAATCTAGAAATCCTCTTTTTTCTTCTTTAGATGAACAAAATAGCTTTGATGATTTAAATACTAATATTGTAAATAATGAAGCATCTTTACGTAGTGACGCACGTACAAATCGTATAAAATTACCAGCTTTTGATCCCTCTGTAATTGATAAGAAAAATAAAAAACCAACGTCACAACAAAATAAACCAGAAGCTCAACAAAGCTCAACTGATTTTTTAATAGATTACTTAGGTAAAAATGAATTTAATATGGGTGGACAAAGTAAAAATGGATCTTCATTACAATATGATAATGGTGGAAAAATACAACAAGGACTAGCTCCTCAAAGTGAAGGAGGAATGACTCATATTCCTGATTCAGCAGGAACTCATAGTGAAAACCCTAATGGTGGAGTTCAAGTGGGAACAGGAGCTAATGGAAAACCTAACACAGTTGAGGGTAATGAGACTATGAAGAATAACTATGTTTATTCAGACTCACTAATATTAGATGAAACTATTATTAAAAAAGTAGGACTACCTAAAAACTTTAAAGGTAAAACTATTGCAGAAGCATCTAAGATTATACAATCACCAATGGATGAACAACCAAATGATAAGGTTGTTAAAGATACAGGTGATGAAAGCTTAGAAAAGTTAAAAAACGCTAATGAGATTCTAAGACTTACAGAAGAATTGCTTGCACCTCAAGCACCTCAAGGTGGTAACAGTCAAGGACCCCCTCAAGGACCTCCTCAAGAAGGAATGAGCCCATCTGACCAAATAGGTTTATTTGACCATTCTCAACAGCAAAACCAAGCTGTAAATGGAATGGATTTTAATTTAACAGAAACCCCTGAAATTCCTGAAGGATTTTTAAGTGGTGGTACAGATGGTGCTTCATCAGGTCCAGGTGCAGCAGGATATATGGCTATGGGTACAGAGGCTTTACGAATGGGAAAAGATGCTTTTGGTTCTGTTAAAAGTGATGAGTCAGGAATGATTGAAGCTGCACCTGTAAAAGCTGGGTCAGGTATGCTTGGTAGTGCTATGAGTGGTGCTTCAGCAGGTATGGCTTTAGGACCTTGGGGAGCAGCAGCAGGCGCTGTTCTTGGTGCAACTACAAGTTTAATAGGTGGAGCAAAGAAAAAAAATGCTGCTGCAGAACAAAATCAAACTTATGATGCTAGGCAAAACGCAATAAATAGTTTTAAATTTGGTGGTGGGTTTGGTGATACTAACAGTGATTTTCAATTTGACCCTTCATTAGTAGCACCTCTTGATACAGGGCAAAGTAGACAAGGTTTAGATATTCTTCCAAATGACAGAATGAATTTTAGTGCTCAACCAAAACAAGGTATAGAGACTATGGGACGAAGACAACCTGGTGAAGTAGCATCAGCAGGCTTAACTCCTGAAGGACTCAGTTTTCAACCTATTACTGCAACCCCTAGTACAGGAGAAGTTATCAGTACTAAAGGTAAGGATAAAGAAAATTGGTGGGATAGAAATAATGGTAAGAATTCAGACGCTTTAGCAAGTGCAGCTAGATATGCTCCCGCAGCAATGAATGCTTATCAACTAGCTAATTTAAAAAAACCAAAAGAAGAAAGATTAGATAGGCTTGACAGTAGGTATAAGCCTCAGTACATGGATGAAAGAACAATGCAGAATCAAGCAGATGAAGCATATACTAACGCTGCTAATGCAATCACCGGTGCATCTGGAGGATCACAATCTGCATTACGTGCTAACTTACTAGGAGCACATCTTAATAGACAAAAAGGATTGTCTGGAGCATATGCACAAGCTTCAGGTGTAAATAGAGGTGAGAATAGTAAAGCTCAAACGTTTAACCTTGGAGTTGATACTAAAAACATAGCTCAATCTAATCAAGAAAAAGACTGGAATGCACGTAATATTGCAGCATATGATAGCAATAAATCAAAATTATTGTCTCAGATTGGAACTGACATAGGTGCAATAGGATTAGAAGAAACAAGAAAAAAATATCCTGAAAGATTAGGATTATTATATGACTATTTAGGTAAATACTCAGGAGGACAAAATTCATAATAATATGGCAACAAATAGATATACAAACATATCAACGTCTCAATTTAATCCCTTAAGTTTACAAGAGATTATGATGGTGCCTCTTGGTAAGCAAAAAGAACATGATAACCAACAAGCTCAAATGGAAGAGCTTGGTATATTCGATGTTAATAGATTAGAATCAGATGATCCTTATATTAAGTCGCAAGTTGAAGCAATGAGAAATAAAACATCATCTTTACAAGATGAGTTAATGTCTTCTGGTACTAGTAAAAATTTAGCTAAAAAAATGATGGGTATTAAGAGAGAAAGAGATACTTTTCTTTCTAATGATGGCGCAGGTGGTAGAGCTAATAATGCTTATACTCAATATCACTCTAATGTTGAAGCACTTAATAAAAATAAACACCTTACATCAACACAAAGAGAGAAAGGTCTTCAAACTGCATTAGAACAATATAAAGCTTCAGGTGGAGCTGAAAAAAGTGGTGTATATAATGCGTATCAAGGTGCAGATAATGTTGAATTAGAAGATTTAGCTGCTAAAAGAGCAGGTGAAATGTCAGCACAGGAAATATCTAATATTACAGGTTGGAGTCAAAATGAAGATGGCTCATGGAGTAACGGTACTACAACTACAGAAACACTTTCAAGAGACGTTATACAGCAAGCTGTACTAAATTCTATGTCTAATGACCCTAAAGTTCAAGCTTTCTTACAAGACGCACAAGAAATAGGTATGATTAATGACCCATTCTCAGCGTTAGAAAACGCAAGTTGGAATGCAGCAGATAGACATCAAATAGGAAATGTAGCTATTAAAGAAGACTTTAGAATAGGAACAGCAGGTCAACAGAAATCAAATGGTTCTGGTTTGACTCAATCTGGTATGAATTGGAACTTGCTTTCTTCTCCTGGAGATTATAGAACTATAAAAAATAAAAACAAAGAAACAACGTTAAGCATGATTAATAGGGGTGCATTACATAATCCACCTATAAAACCGCATAATAATGCACAGCAAGGAAGAGCACTTAAAGCATGGAATAAAAAATGGGGTCCGGAAGGAACTAATCCAGGAGGTACTAAAGTGACTATTGATGATTTATCACAAGAAGATGCATTAAGATATAATGACATTGCAAGAGGTTTAGTTGGTAATGGTAGACTCTCACAAGAAGAATTAGATAGAGGTTTATCAGATCCAGAAGTATTAAAGCAAATTACTGACTATGACAATAAGTATAAAAACTATACATATAATGTAAAAGTTATTTCTGACACTTCAGGTGGAGTTGGTAATTATAGTTCAGGTACTATTTCTAAAGATGCTGGAGCTGTGTTAAGTCAAGCTAAATCAGATAAGTTTAATCAATTATTTATGCATCCTGAAACAGGTAAAGTTTATACTTGGGACAAACTACAAACTGAATTTGGAGTGCAAGATGTTGATATGGTACAAGGTTATGTTGATGTTGATAACAATTTAAGTAATAATATTACACAAAAAGAATACTCAGATAGAAAAGGTGAGTTTGCTTCACCAATGAGCGTGGTACTTACAGATGAAAATGGTAAACAATTACCTAATTTTTATATGACTCGTAATAGAGGTCAAATGAATAGACCTAGATACCAAGCTGACATGGAGCTTAATAAATTCTTTGGTAAATCAAGATCTCTGCCTGAAATTGGCACACAATTAATGATAGGGAATCAAGAATATCAATCATCATATCTTCCAGAAGCAACAGTTATAGAAATGCTAAATGAGATGGGTAGAGATGTATTAGATGCTAAAGGGTTACCTAAAGAAGATGCTGATCCATATCAATATGGTAACTATATTCTATTAAGTAAGGCAATGAGAGAAGCTGGAAATAGAAATGGAGTTTACATGTTAGAAATGGAAAATGATGAAGATGGAATAAAAAATTATAAAACTAAACAACAAATCCAAGCTCAAACATACAGAGCTAAAGGATTATCTGATTTTCAATAGATATGGGAAAAGTAAG
>TARA_R110000851_G_scaffold230898_5_pt1 | contig 18427 bp, 19 predicted proteins | sample TARA_R110000851 | Tara Oceans TARA_R110000851 (sample SAMEA4397627) | marine metagenome | biome: Polar Biome; feature: [DCM] deep chlorophyll maximum layer (ENVO:01000326); material: water (ENVO:00002006), including particulate matter (ENVO:01000060) such as... | depth 17 m
ATCTTGATGGGGTTAAACAGTTAGATGCTGCGCCTCCTGACAGGCAGCCTGATGCTGCTACATTGACCGCACGCTCTGTAGGGGAAATAGGTGACCCATCTGGTACTGTTGCTGTCGGGGGTGTAGTAGTAACCTTGTTGGCTCCTATTAACGGTCAGTACAACGAATGGAATATGTTTGATGGTGCTGATGCAGTATTGACTGATACAGAAGCCAGAGAGTTATTTGAAAAGGGGGCGTTACCAGATGCCACAATTACTAATCAAGCAGGACTAGATTCTCTTGCTGGTACAGTCCGTTCTAATGCCCCATGCTGTATACGTATTACCGGAAATGGAACGATCAACCTATCGGCAGATAACGTAACCTTCGATCCTTTGGCGTCGATCCATGTGCAGTACACAGGCACAGGCACAGTCAACTGGACAAACATAAATGGATCAGATGCCAGTATCGGGTCAGTAACCGAAGGTGGTACGATCAACTTCATCAACCCTGCAATCTTTACACTAAACGGAGTAATCAACGGGGCAGAGGTTCGCATATACGACGATGAGATTGCGGACCCGTATAACTTTGACACTGAGTTAGCGGGCATAGAGGCGAACGTAGGAACTACCTTTGCGTATGCCCATGGCGGGTTGACCAATACAATTGTAATCCAACACATGGCTGATGGTTTCAAGGAGATCATTCAGAGATTTACAATAAACGATACAGATCAGAGTTTAACACTGTTCCCAGACGTGGAGACTAACGCATAATGAGTGCTGGTGATTTCTTAATACTGAAAAATTTGGGTGATTCTGCGGCTCTAGGTAACACAGGAAGCAACTTGGATGCCCTTTGGGATAATGAAGTTATTGATGAAGGTTCTGCTGCTACATATAGTGCGGGTACTTTCACTCTTACCAATACTGCACCTTATCTTATTATGTACTCAGAGCGTTTCTTTACAGAAAATACGACTAATAACGAGCGTATAGAAGGTCAAGGTCGAATTCGTATGAACGGTGTTGACCTGACCGAAGCAGCTTGCGAAGGTTATATAAGAAAAACGAGCGGTCAACAGACGATGGTTATCAACGGTGTTGGTATCTACAACGCCACAGCAGGGGACACGTTCACTACCAGATTCTATAGAGCAGATAACTCTGTGTCAGGCTTAGTGAACCGTGTCGCTGGTTTTGGTGGTGTACAAATCATTGAACTAGATGCTGCTGACGATTTCGCTAGGTACTCAACTACTGCTACGAACACATTATCAAGCACTGAATCTAATGTAAGTAATTGGAATAACGACCAACAAGAGACTGGCTTCTCTAGGTCATCAGATACAGTAACTATTACAACTGCTGGTCGTTATTTGATGACAGTAAGTGGAGAGACAAGTCAAGGAGGAGGTACGTCACGAATAGGAGCAACTATATTTCTTGAAAGAGGGACTACAGAAGTAACTGGTGTTCGTGGTTACTCTCATCAACGTGGAGCAGATAGTAACCAGAATGGTGCTTTATCATTTGCTGGTATTATTGATGTAGCCGCTAACGATCAATTCACCTTGAGAAGTGACGCTGACAGTGGATCGATGACTTTAGATTCAGGGGCGGTATGGCAGTTCTGGCAGTTACCATCAGGTAACGAGACGGTAGTGGCAGAAGCTACTAACGGTAACATGAATGCGGATGCTGAATTTGCTTGGGATACATTACCTCACATAGATACTGCGGCTTTCACAGCAACAGCAGGTTCAACTGATATTACCGTAGACTCTGCAAGTCATAGCTTGATGTTTTGGAATCAAGGTAAGAAGATCATTGATGGCGTTCAACGTGGTTATCCATTCGCTGCGCCCGCTATTGACGGTGTTGATATAGATTACGCAGGTAGTGCGGTTTACCACAGAAATTCAGGCGGTATAGGTGCTTTCGCCACTCATGGTGGTGCATCTATTCTACCTAATCTTCCGTCCAATTCAGTAATATCACTAAGTAACAGTATTCTAGGTGCTACAGGTACTATGGATGTAGAGTCCGGTCACTGGTCGATACTTAACCTAGAAGGGCTTTATAAGACTTATACTTACGTATTCCCTGTTGGAATCACTAGTGTAGATGGGGATGACGTTATTGGTAATAACCAACTTAATGTGGTTATTACTGGAGTAGAATTCGGCGCAACTCAAGGAAGCGGTATCGTAGAGCTTGTAGAATTTAGTTCCTACTCAGGCACAAAGGTAACCCAAGTCAATATAGATTCATGGGCGGATACCAGCATACAAGTTGATATCATTGCAGGAGCATTATCTGATGCCTATGCTTTTCTGTTTGTAACCAATGATCTGGGTGGACAAGATTTTATAACTGTACAGGTAGGATTTCCACCCGAAACTTATAAACAAGCTCAATTAGCATTATCGCCCACTTTTGAACATTATTGGACATTTCAAAATACATACGTTGATGAAATGGGTAGTGCTCCTGCAAATGGTGGAAATAGTGGTGGTGCTCCGACCTTTGAAACTGTCCCTATTGTAAAGGGTGACACTCATAGCTTTCTAATAAACGTCACAACAGAATATGTATCTGCTAGTGACCAATCTGATATGAATACCTCCAGTATAGCGACCAGAAGAATGATGAGTGGTTGGATAATGCTAGATAGCATTTCTCAGTCAGTAATAGTTGTCTGGGAAGAAGGAGCGCAGGTAAATAACTACGCTTGGCTTGTAGGATTCGGAAACAGTCTAATGATCCAGTTTGCCGATGATGGCGGGGATTATGTTCAAATATATTTTCCAGTAAAACTTACCCCTAATCGACCGTATCATGTTTATATGGAGTTCAATGCATCGGGGGTTAACGGCGGCGTTTGTAGAGGTTTATTAGATGGAGTACCTAACATTTTATCTAACGGTAATCCTTGGACGGTTTCTGCATTTCCTTCTCATAGTGGTAATATTTCTTGGGGACATGAAGGGATAGAAGAACTTCAGGTAGGTGACTCTCGTGGTGTTGATAACGTAGATATTGCTTTTGCTTCACCAACATCTTGTTACTACGCCCATTTTATATCTATGCAGCAAGAAGAGTACACAACTGAGCAGATAAGAGTTCAGATGTTTGAAAAAGGGGCATTACAGCAAGTAACCATTGAAGCTGACACACAAGTCAATATGCAGACAGCAATTGATGCTGAGTCAGATACGTTATTCCCTGACTCCCCTTGTTCGATTGAAATAGAATTATGCAGTGACGGTGATTTTTCCCTCACGCTGGACAACATCACTTTTGACGATCGGGTATCTATACCTATACGCTATATCGGTCAAGATACCCTGACTCTAATACTGACCAACGGAAGTGATCTAGATGACAGTAAACTAAGTACGCCTTACGGTGGAACGATTGTTGTTCAGCGACCAGCAACATTTACCATAGAAAACGCTATAAATGGGGCTGAAATACGAATCTACGATAATGATGTGGGTGGTAACGACTTCGGCACTGAATTATCGGGCGCAGAAACCAACACAGGAACTACATATATATACTCACATGATGGTGTAACAAATGACATTATAGTCCAACATATGGCAAACGGGTATGAAGAGATTAAAGAGTTTTTCCAACTTAACTCTACTAACCAAACATTAACATTAGACCCAGAGGTAGAAAACAACACATGATCGATATAAGTAAAGCTCAAGCAGGGCAAAGTACGACCGGAAGCGATAAAGGTGACTGGGTCGTAACGCTGGGGGTTGATGAACTTTACAGGTTGCCACCCCACTTTACGGTACAAGAAACTTTCTTAGTGCGTGATATCATAGGAAAGATGATGGATCGATCAGCTGAGGAAATGAAAGAAATGCAAGAACAACTTTGCCTAGTGAAGCTCCAGCACGTCACTAGTAGAGGTACTGCTCAATTGGACGCTCTCAAACGTGAGAATGAACGATTAGCTGACGTGCTGGAACAACACTTAAACCGAGAGGAAAATTAAATGGCGACTATCGACCTATCCAACTACACAACTAGCCTTTATAGAGCCAGTTCCGCAGCATTTACCGATGGTAATGCTTTTTTCGATATATCAGCAGGTACATTAGAAATAACTGATGCGACCACTACACCGACACTCAACTTGACCACTCATGGTGGTGGAGCTAGTGACCCTAACCCAGTAATTAACTTGGATGGCGTAAGGTTGGAAGCGGGTTATGCTTTTGAAAACCAAGAACGCAGAAACTCCGCAGGTGTACTCCGTGGACAAGACAGATTCATTCAAGGTACGTTTAAGTTTGGTGGAGCATATGAATTTGTAAACGGACGTACTCCTGCTAATGATGCTACCCGCAAGTTGTTTCGTGGTTCTGGGTGGAGAGAGCTGACAGGTGCAGTTGTTAACCGTATCTACTTTGGACCTAAAGGTCTTGGTGCTATTGTTGGGACTTCAATCCCGTCTTACCAGCCCAGCCAATATGGTACTTCTGTTGACTTTACCAAGTTAGGTAACATTGACGAAGCCATACAGGTGTTTGGTGATGCCGCTAACGGAAACTTTGATAACACCTTATCGTCTCACTATTTTTCTATCCGTACCTACGGTAAGAATTATGACCGTATTGATACATTAGGTACATTGGGTATCACTGAATTAGGTGGTTATTCATCTGGTGCGGCGTTAAGTGAGTCTGATCACTTAACCACTTCTGAAGGTGCTTACGCTCTTGCAGACGTGTATGGTGGTAGCCAAATAGCTCCTTGGGATGGTATGACCCTAGAAAAATTAAGTTCCGCTCAAGTAGAGACTGGTTTTGCTGGGGCAGATGGCAATTTCACTTGGACACTTAATAATACAGGCGCTGGTAGTCTGTTTGAATGTGTAGCTTATCTAGACGCAATTGCTCAAGCTGATGCGGTAGTGACAACAGGTACTGCTTCCCTTAATGGTAAAGACTATGATGTATGGTATGACTATACAGCAACAGGTAAGATTCGGCCTATTACAGGTGCCGATGACGGACTTGGGGTTTTCATTGAAGGATTAACAGGCGCAGACAAGCAGTTGGTATCTTATCTAGATAATGGAGATGTTATCTGTGTCTATCCAGTATTTACGGCAGTATCTATAGAGTTTGGACAAGGCGCAATTGATGACCCTCTGGCATGGTTCAACTTATTTACAGCGTCTACCTACAATACAGCAACCCCTGTAGATTATGATGACGCATTAACTGTCCCAGTCAAGGGCGATGTATCTAATACATCTGTCTTTATTACTGGTGCTAACACCTTTGCATCATTCGAGCATGACTTCACAACTGACGGATCGGTTAACGTAATCATTATATGTGAGGGTGACGGCGGTGTAACCCAACAGAAGACGGCTGTTACATTATCTGATAGCACCGTATCAGCGTCTTGTGTTCCTGCTGTAGAAAATAACGCTTAGGGGCTTAAGATATGGCTGTTATCGATATCATTGATCCTGTAAATAGGTTAATCTATCTTCATGCAGATACTGTCGGGGTCGATTTAGACCCCATGGAAATCTACTATGAAATGCGTACTTTAAGACGTAATGGTAACGAAGCTATGCGCGGCCAAGATGTTTTCTTAACAGGCGAGGGTAATGTGCCTACCGTACCCGGAAAAGGTACGGAGCGTTTCGTTATATGTGTTGGAGGTACAAGGATAGTACCTTTTGATGTGAATCAAAATCTAAGTGTGATAGGTAAGATTATAACGGATGATGGCTTTGAGGGCAGAGGTTGTTTTGATAGGAGTTTGTTGAGCGTAACCACAGAAGTTAATATTGACTACACCCCGCCTCAAGTAGAGACCATAACAATAGCAACAGGAGGGTCAGTAATAGACCTTTCTGCTATAGCGGACGCGGTATGGGACAAAGATTTGGCCGACCATACGACTTCTGGTACATTTGGAAACTTTGTACAAAAGAAACTATTAACACTTGGTAAGTTCTTAGGTCTTTCCTAATAATCACCAATGTAAAACTATTATAAATAAAACCATATTCAAGGAATAAAACAATGTACATCATACCATTAAACACCGAAGTCGATGCACCAACAACTCGGGCCACTGTTACTGACGTAGAACGAGCGTCGGTCGTTCGTATTGTAAACACAATTACAACCGCGTCACTATTAAGTTTCGTAAAGATCATAACACAAAATACATCTGCAAACAACTTTCCAGCGGTAGATACCCTTACAATGGACAGTGTTGATGGAATTGAAGTTGGTGATGTTGCAACTGCAGCAGGAATCACAGCAGGAACTACAGTCATATCTATTGTTGGGCTTGTTGTCACATTAAGTGCTGTACTTGTAAGCGGAATTAACGCACCTGATACACCTATTCAATTTGATAGTATCACCGCAACTACAAGTCTTGCTCCAAGTGAAGTGCTTGTAATTGAGAAAGCCCCTGCTAATGCGCTATTTGCAGGCGCTGCAACAGTTAAATTTACAAAAATCGCATATCCTAAGGGATAGGCTCTACATTAGGAATGAAATTATGTCAATAGAAACAATGATCGATGCACTTGCCGCTGGTAAGAATGCAGAAGCAAGCACAATGTTCAAGCAGGAAATTGGTTCACGCATTTCAGATGCAATCGAATCCAAGAAAGTCGAAATTGGTGCTTCAATATACAACAAGGCAGAACAGGAAGATTAATGAAGCTTATATGCGAAGATTTCGAGCAACAACTCGAGTACATTACAGAGTCTGAGGGGCAGAAGAAGAGTACTTTTATTCAAGGTATCTTTATGCAATCAGAAAAGACTAATCGAAATGGCCGCATATATCCAAAGAAGATCATGGAAAAGGCTGTTGGTAAATATACGACAGAACAGATCAAAGCAGGCCGTTCAGTTGGTGAATTGAATCATCCCGAAGGTCCTACCATTAACCTCGACAAAGTATCTCATCTTATTACTGACCTAGCATGGGAAGGGAATAACGTTATCGGAAAGGCAAAATTGCTTGATACTCCGATGGGTATGATCGCGAAAGGTTTAATCGAAGGTGGAGTTCAACTTGGCGTATCGTCTCGTGGTATGGGTTCGCTCGTAACCAAGAATGGTGTCAATATGGTCGGGGAAGACTTCATGCTGAACACAGTTGATATCGTGCAAGACCCAAGTGCTCATGAAGCATTTGTAAATGGTATCATGGAAGGTGCTGAATGGTTGTACGATGAAAAGCATGGCGTATACGCCATGGAAAAGATAGAAGAGCAACGGAAAGTGCTTGACAAGACATATAAGACGATTGATACAGATCAATCGATCAAGTTGTTCAAGGACTTTTTAAATACAATATAATCCAATCCAGAGGATTGTTTTTGTATAAATATAATTAATGATTTATAAAATCATTTTTTAATACATTATGGGTATATTGATTAAGTGGGACTGAAGTTACATTATGTGATTTCCTCTCAATACTTTAACATTTTAGGAGTAACTGTACATGAAAAAGTACAAACAAGAGAAAGACCTCCAAGATGAACTCGTTGAAGACATTGAAGAGTTTGATGAGGATATCGAAGGCGTTTTGGAAAAAGACGAAGACGACGATGACAAAACCGACGTTGAAGATGACGACGAAGAAGACGAAGAAGATATGGATGAATCTGTAGAAGATGACGGCCTTGCGGCTGCAGAAGCTACGGTTGCAGCCATTAAGGCGTCAGCAAAGAAGAAGCAAAAGGAACCTAAAACATCTGCAAGTGATGCAAAGGCGAAAATGGAAGCCGCGTTCAAAGATGACCTTGATGCGTTGGTTGAATCTGAAGCTACTCTTTCTGAAGGTTTTCGTGCAAAGGCTTCTGTAATTTTCGAAGCGGCACTTACTTCAAAGATCAGCGAAACTGTTGATCGTCTAGAAGCTGAATATGCTGATGCGTTGACAGAAGAAACTGCATCTATCAAAGAAGATTTGGTAGAAAAGGTTGATGGTTATTTAAACTACGTTGTTGAAACGTGGATGGAAGATAACACACTCGAAGTTGAGAAAGGTATTCGTACTGAAATCGCGGAATCATTCATTGATTCACTACAAGTTGTATTTAAAGAACATTATGTTGAAGTTCCAGAAGGCAAGGTTGACCTTGTTGACGAACTTTCTAATAAGGTTGGTGCACTTGAAGAAGATTACAATGCAGAAATCGCTCGAAGCATCGTGCTCAAGGAAGAAAACGCAAAACTTGTTAAAGAGCAAGTTATCCGCGAATCATCTATCGGATTGTCTGAATCTGAAATAGAAAAACTTAAATCTTTAGTCGAAGATGTTGCTTTTGATAACGCCGAAGCCTTTGTAACAAAAGTCCAAACGTTGAAAGAATCATACTTCAAAACCACTATCGTATCAAATGACGAAGAAGAACTCAACGAGGCATCAGTCGATGTTTCAGGTTCTATGTCTCGTTATGTTGCTGCACTAAAAACTAAATAACCCGGAGTTATTAAAAAATGCTTAACCAAAAACAAATAGTCGAAAAATGGGCACCTATGCTCGACGCCGAAGGCGTTGAACCTATTGTAAATGCTCAAAAACGTGCTGTAACTGCTGTTGCTCTTGAGAACACTGAACGTGCTCTTACAGAAGAACGTGGTCAGTCTTCTTTCCTTTCGGAAGCACCAACAAACTCAATGGGTGCATCAAGCTCAACTGCAGGTGCTGGCGCAATTGATACTTGGGACCCAATCCTAATTTCTCTTGTTCGTCGTTCAATGCCTAACCTTATCGCTTATGATATGGCTGGTGTTCAACCAATGACTGGTCCTACTGGTCTTATCTTCGCGATGAAGTCAACTTATGTTGATCAAAGTGGTGCTGAAGCATTATTTAACGAAGCGAATGCTGGTTTCTCTGGTAACAATGCTGCTGCTAACGCAACTGCGGTTGCTGGTTCAAGCGAAGCAATGGGTGCGGATTCATCTTCACTTGGTGGTACTGACACAACTCCTGCTGACACTGTAAATGACGCATTCGGAATTGGTACTGGCATGACTCGTGCTGCTGCTGAAGCACTTGGTACTGACGGCGGCGAATTCGCTGAAATGTCTTTCACCATCGACAAGACTACTGTTACTGCTAGAAGTCGTGCTCTTAAAGCTGAATACACAATGGAATTGGCGCAAGATCTTAAAGCTGTACATGGTCTTGATGCAGAATCAGAATTGGCTAATATCCTTTCTGGTGAAATTCTTGCTGAAGTTAACCGCGAAGTTCTTCGTACTGTTAACAGTCGTGCTCGTCTTGGCGCACAACAAACTGGTCTTACTACTGCTGGTACTTTTGACCTTTCTACTGATGCTGATGGCCGTTGGGCTGTTGAAAAAATCAAGATGCTTTTGTTACACATCCAACGCGAAGCAAACCAAATCGCTGTGTTGACTCGTCGTGGAAAAGGTAACTTCGTTGTTGTTTCTTCTGACATTGCTGCTTCTTTGAATGCTGCTGGTGTCCTTGATTACACCGCTCCTTTGAATGGTCTTTCTGTTGATTCTGACCCTGTCGGTCCTACTGTTGTAGGAACAATCGGTGGAAACATGAAAGTTATCCTTGACCCATACGCTACAGTCGATTATTGTACTGTTGGTTATAAGGGTTCTAATGCATATGACGCTGGTATGTTCTACTGCCCATATGTTCCATTAACAATGGTTCGTGCTGTTGGTGAAAATTCTTTCCAACCTAAAATTGGTTTTAAGACTCGCTACGGTATGGTTGCTAATCCTTTCGTTGATAATACAAACGAAGTTGGTGCGGTTCGTACTAATGATTACTACCGCATCTTCGCAGTTGCAAACGTAATCAACTCTGCTTAATCATTTAGCAGAATGATAGAAAAGGAGACTTCGGTCTCCTTTTTTTATGGGCGCTCGCCAAGATGTTATAAATACTATTATAATGAGGACAAATCATGCCATATAACATAGACACCAACATAACAGAGCAATTAGGACCTGATCTTATAGACGATATAACGTTTTTAGCGCCTACAGGATTCCATTTGTTGATCGACAATCTGAAGTTCAAGAACTCTCAGTTCCTTGTTCAGCTTGCATCTTTACCGACTATTTCACTGCCACCTGCTAACTTCTCAACACCACTTCGTAACCTAGGTCTGCATGGTGATAAAATAGAATATGCCCCGTTTGAATGTACATTTCTTATTGACGAAGGTTTGATCAATTACAAAGAGATTCATGATTGGATTCTAGCGCAAGTAGTCGAAGATGACACCAAGAAGAAAACCAAGGATATGACGTTATCGATACTATCTTCATCAAATAATGTAATTAAGCAAATTCAATTTGTCGATGCATTCCCTATTGATCTGACTTCAATTCCTTTCGATGCGACAGCAACTGATGTTGAATATATGACTGCAAGTGTTACATTCCAATATTCTTACTACAAGCTATTATAAATACATATGTAAACTAATATATGATAGGACTTTGTTATGTTATCCCTAGACGCAATCTACGCAATGTGGAAAGTCGATTCACCAATTGACGAAAATAATCTCGATGCCGCTTCAATTCAATCGGCAAAACTCCATTCTAAGTACATCGAAATTTGGTCGATGTACAAACTCCAAGTCAAGAAGCGAGATATGGAGTTTCAAGTACTCCTGAAAAACAAGTATCTTTGGTACAATGGCAAAATGACGAAAGATCAAATGGATGATCTTGGTTGGGAATACGATGCTCTTGACGGCCTTAAAATCATGAAAGGAGAGATGCACTACTTTTATGATTCTGATAGACACATTCAAGAAGCATTGGCAAAAATAGAATATCTAAAAAACACCGTTGATGTACTCAAAGAGATACTTGAGAACATAAAATGGAGACATCAAAGTATAGGCAATGCCATAAAATGGCGACAATTCGTGAGTGGCGTATGATGGAAAGCAACACATTAGCAATAACAAAGAAGAACCAGGCATTCGTTGCAATCGATGCAGAACCAAGCATCCTGAATGAGTTGACTGACTTCTTTGCTTTCCGTCCTGACGGATATCAATTCATGCCAAGTTTTCGGAACAAGATTTGGGACGGTTATGTTAGAATCTTCGACAGCAGATCGAAGCAACTCCCTATTGGCCTGTATGATTACATTAAGGAATTCGCAGAGTCAAGACAGTATCGTATCGACCTAAAGCATAATAATTATTATGGACTCCCTGGGACAGAGCATATGTATGATATGGATTTCATTGATGATTGTACATTTACGTCTCGTGGTAACCCTATTAAGCATCACGACTATCAATTATCCGCGGTAGAGCATTGTCTGGAGAAACGCAATTCACTTGTGATTTCCCCGACCGCTTCCGGTAAGTCATTCATCATATACTCAATATTAAGATATTATCTTGACAATCATGATAAAGATGTTTTGATTGTAGTACCTACCACGTCACTTGTTAAGCAGATGAATAGTGATTTCGCTGATTATTCTCAATTCGATGATGGATTTGTATCGGATGATCTTTGCCATGTAATCTATTCAGGGCAGGATAAGAACACCAAGAAGCGCATTACAATTACAACGTGGCAGTCTATATACAAGCTACAGCGACCTTGGTTCGAAAGGTATGGTTGCGTAATAGTTGACGAAGCTCATCTTGCCACCGCAAAGTCACTGACCTCTATCATGGGAAAATTGACAGAAGCGGAATATCGATTTGGCACCACAGGAACAATCAAGGATGGTGGGAGTAAATCTCATCGACTACAACTCGAAGGGCATTTTGGTAAGGCTCATTATGTGACGACTACCAAGAAATTGATTGACGATGGTACTCTTGCTGGTTTGAATATCAATCTATTGTTGTTGAAGTTTCCAGACGAGGAATGTAAGTTAGTCAAGAAAATGGATTATCAAGCAGAGATTGATTATATCGTTCGCCATGAAAAACGGAATAACTTTATTAAGAACCTTGCACTCGATATGGATGGCAACACTCTGATCTTATTCCAATTTGTTGATAAACATGGCGTACCGCTTCATGCATTGATTGAAAAGCATGCTCATGAGAGACGAAAGATATTTTACGTTTCAGGTAAGACAGATGCAGACACCCGTGAAGATATACGGAAATTGACTGAATCGCAAAAGAACGCCATCATTGTAGCAAGTTTAGGTGTATTCAGTACAGGTATCAATATCAGAAATCTACACAATATCATCTTTGCATCACCGTCCAAGAGTCAAATCAAAATACTACAGTCTATTGGCCGGGGATTACGCAAATCAGATGATGGTCGTGTTACCACTGTATATGATATAGTCGATGATCTTCATTGGAAGTCTTATAAGAACTATGCATTGAAACATGCCGCGGAAAGAATCCAGATATACTCACATCAGGAATTCGATTATAAGATTCATCAAGTGCCGTTGTAGTGTCGGGTGGTAAAACCACCCGATTTTAAACATATAAATATAGGTATGCATTAAAACATAATTGAGGAAGCGCCATGAGCAATGATTCGACCATATTATATCTAAAACTAACCACAGGTGAAGATGTCGTTGGTTATATGATATACTCCGACGACTTCACCATACATATTCAAGATGCCCTACAGGTTGTAAAGAACCACATAAAGGATGATCGTTATTCCTATTTTATGAAAGAATGGATGGCCTTTGCAGATGACAACATAGTTACTATCAGTAGATGCAACATCGTTGCCCAATCAAATGGTAGTGATGACTTACTTCGGTTCTATTTCTCTGCATTACGTGAGATTGTACATCAGGAGTTAAAGGAAGCAACAACACCACATGAAACCATACCCGAAGGGATGGTTAAGCATTAGTTATATAGTGTATACCAACCTGCCCCGGCACGACTTAGTTATTATAACACAACTACACAGTCTTGTCAACCATTTTCGTAAATAGATTGAAATTAAATTAACCATTGACAAATGCACCTAGATGGTGTATAATACATTACAAGAGAAAGAAATAATGAATGAAATTGAGGTAAAACCTGTTAAAAAGCTGAAACCTAAGGAAAAACCCCATTATGTTAATAATCGGGACTTCTCACAGGCTGTATGCGATTATGTACAATTATCAAATGACGCAAGGGATAACGATAAACCTATACCAATCGTTCCAGAATACATAGCACACTGTTTTCTAAAGATATCCGAGGGATTGTCATATAAATCGAATTTCATTCGCTACACCTATCGTGAAGAAATGGTGATGGATGCAGTCGAGAACAACCTACGGGCTATAAAGAATTACAATATAGAAGCGGCAACACGTACTGGAAACCCAAACGCATTTTCATATTTCACTCAAATCAGTTATTTTGCCTTTCTACGCAGAATAGCCAAGGAAAAGAAACAACAGGATATCAAATTTAAGTTCATTGAGAAGTCAGGAATAGAAGATTTCATGGCATTGAATGAAGATGAGATGAATCATCTAGAAGGCATTGATCATTCGTTTGTTGATGAGTTAAGATCACGAATTCAACGAGTAAAGGATGATGATGGCTTCTTAAAGAATAAGATAAAAGAAGAAAAGAAGATCGAAAAGGAACGTAAAAGAGAAGGATTGGAATTGTTTACTAGCTAATAGGTAATGTTATGTTGTTCACGCCCCAAGATAATGAGAAGTTGACCAAAATTGTATTTATTGAAACTGGTACAAAGCATAAAACAGAATTGGTTGATACCGAATATATGGAATATTTGAATCAAATGCGGGACAGATCGGAAACTGAATACTTTGAAGGTCTTAATATTTGAAATATCATGAGCTGTATCGCGGCTATTATATCGCGGAAATTGAATCCGATGGAACCTATGATGTATTGGATGAATTCTACGATTTAGAAGATGGCACGTTTAAAACAAAAGAAGAAGCCAAAAAATGCATTGATGGCTATTATGAAGGGCTCGACACACAATTATGAAAATCGCATTTCTAAACGACACCCACTGTGGCATACGAAACAGTTCTGATATCTTTATTGATTACCAGGCTAAGTTTTACGAAACCGTCTTCTTTCCTTATCTGATTGCAAATGGAATCAAAACGATAATTCATCTGGGTGATTATTATGATCATCGGAAGTTTATTAACTTCAAGGCGTTGAATGAAAATCGAAAGCATTTCCTGTCACTTCTAAAGGAATATGGAATTACCATGGACATAATCCCTGGTAACCACGATGTTTATTACAAGAATGATAATGATCTTTGTGCCTTGAAAGAGTTGCTTGGTCATTACATGAATGAAGTTAATATTGTTATGGAGCCGAGAGTGATGGATTATGACGGTTGTAAAATAGCACTAGTGCCATGGATTAACAACTATAATTATAAGGAAAGTATGAATTTCATACAGACTTGTAAAGCGGATTTCATAGGCGCGCATCTCGAATTGGTTGGCTTTGAAATGATGAAAGGAATCAAGAATGTCCACGGTATGGGACAGGAATCGTTTAAGCGCTTCGAACAGGTTTGGTCTGGTCACTTCCATACTAAATCGTCTCAAGGTAATATCACTTACCTCGGTTCGCAGTTAGAATTCACATGGGCTGATGCACATGACCCCAAGTATTTTCATGTATTCGATACAGAAACAAGGGTGATGACTCCAGTAGTTAATCCGATTACTCTATTCGAAAAGATAGTTTATGACGATAAGAATGTAGACTACTCGAAAGTGAAAGTGAAACAGTATGCAAACAAGTTCGTCAAGATTGTAGTTGTCAATAAGTCAGACCCATATTCGTTCGATAAGTTCATCGATAGAATAAACGATGTTGGAGTTCATGATCTTAAAATAGCAGAATCGTTTGATGAATTTGCTGGTATGAATACGTCCGACAATAACATCACGATAGAAGATACAACGAAGTTATTGGATGGGTATGTTGAAAACGTGGAAACGGACTTGAATAAGGACCGTATCAAAATGCTAATGCAAGAAGTATATGTTGAAGCATTAAATCATGAGGTAGTTTAATTATGTTTAACCAAGAAGAAATCGAAGAAATAAAAGAGTTCCTTGTGAACGTAGAAGAAGATACTAAGATTTATTTAGGATGCGATAGCGTGAAGTATAAGAAAGGTGGTACTTGGTACGCCCGTTATACGACCGTGATCATTGTCCATTTGGGCGGCCGTCACGGTTCGCGAGTGTTTGGTTATACCGAGTCTGAACGCGATTATGACCCAAACAAAACCAAGCCTCGAATGCGTTTGATGAATGAATCTTACAAGGTTGTTGGTTTGTATATGGAACTTGCAGAAGAGTTGGAAGACTTTGAGTGTGAAATTCACCTTGACATAAACTCCAACCCAGAACACAACTCAAATCTTGTTATTAAAGAGGCGGTTGGTTATGTTATGGGAATGACAGGAATAGACGCAAAGTCTAAGCCAGAAGCATTCGCGGCGAGTCATTGTGCGGACTGGATGGTAAAACATAAAGGTCACCAAAACGTAACTTGGAAGCACTAAATGTTAATCTTTCGAAAGCTAAGATACAAGAACTTTCTCAGTACGGGCGATTCCTTCACTGAGATTGCTCTTGATAGATCACAAACAACATTAGTCGTAGGTAAGAACGGCGCAGGCAAGTCGACCATGACTGATGCCTTGTCGTTCGCCTTGTTTGGTAAACCTCATAGAAACATCACTAAACCGCAGCTAATCAATTCTATAAACGGAAAAGGTTGTGTGGCAGAAGTGGAGTTTGATATTGGAAAGCAGGAATTCCGAATTGTCCGTGGTATAAAGCCTGTACGATTCGAGATATATCAAAATGGAACTATGATCAATCAGGAATCTAATGCTCGTGATTATCAGAAGTTCCTCGAACTGAATATAATTAAGATGAACCACAAATCGTTTCATCAAATAGTCGTATTGGGTTCTAGTTCATTCATTCCTTTCATGCAGCTTCCCGCCAATCACAGACGTGAAGTTATAGAAGACTTATTGGATATTAATATCTTTTCCAAGATGAATACGATAATGAAAGATCGTCTTGCCAAGAATAAGGAACATCTAAAAGACGTTATATACCAGAATGATTTAATCAAAGAAAAGATTGATTTACAACAGAGCCATATAACAAAGGTTACTAAACTTAATCAGTTTGCACTTGATGACATTAACACCGAAATTGAAGATATTGAATCTGAAATCGATACATATAAGTCTGAAAATGAAGTATTGACATTGGTCATTGATAAGCATTTTATGGATACTCAGGAAAGATTATCAAAGGAAAATGATATCAATATCAAACTTGTACAATATGCCGCACAGTTTAAACAACAGATGAATGTCATTGTAAAGGATGCAAAGTTCTATACGGATAATGACGATTGCCCATCTTGTGGTGTTGAAATCGATGAACATACCAAAAATCATAATATTAAATCTTGCGAAAATAAAGCGGCCGAATTGTCGGAAGCGATGAGTTCTCTCGATATCAAGAGTAATGATCTACAAAAGACAATCGAAAAGTTGCAACTCGAAATGAGTGATATGAAGGATGACCGAGTAACTATTCGTACCAACAACTTGACTATTTTGAACTTAGAGAAAAAAGTCAAGTTGAAACGCGGAAGTGCTGCAAAAATGAATAGTCAAGATTCAGACGTGAGTGCGGCTACAACAGCGCTTAACGATTTAATATCGGTCAGAGAAACTATTATAGAATCTAAGTCTACTTTGAGTGAAGAACAGACCTATTTCAATGCTTGTAATGAAATGCTTAAAGATACAGGAATCAAAACAAAGATCATAAAGGAATATCTTCCTGTCATGAATACAATAGTAAACAAGTACTTGCAGATTCTAGACTTCTTTGTTGATTTCAATATTGATGAAAACTTCAACGAGACAATTCGATCTCGATATCGTGATGCATTTAGTTATAGTTCATTCAGTGAAGGTGAGAAGATGAAGATTGATATTTCCCTACTGTTTGCGTGGCGTCAAATCGCCAAACTAAAGAACAGTGCAGCCACTAATCTCTTAATTCTCGATGAAACCTTCGATTCCAGCCTCGACCAAGATTCTGTCGATAATCTCATGAAGATCATGGACACTCTGGGAACTGACACGAATACCTTCGTTATCAGCCATAAAGGTGATATGTTGATGGACAAATTCCGATCAAAGATCGAATTCACGAAATCCCGTAACTTCTCGGTCATAAAGTAACCATAAACTAAGTTAATGCCCCTATAAAATGGGGCATTATTTTGCGCTGAGTACGCTGCATGCTTTAAAACTCGTGGGTCGTAACCCCGCCGAAATCAAGCTAAGTAACCAATATAATGTCGCAAACTGATCACTTTATGTCGCGGCTTGAACATAATATATGAAATCAGTTGTTGACAAATGGGTAATAACCATGTAAAATGGTCGTATGAATTGGAAAACACCTGTATTACGTCAAAACCCCCACAATATGTCGGCTATGTCACATATTGAATGGTTTGTGTCGCATCCAGAACATTTATTGTCTGGGAGTGTGATATAATACATGTATAAATTGATCGGACCTACTATATTATGAATAAATTACTTGTTAACCTCCTTGCCAAAGAAAACATCACTGTTCAGGTCGGTAATTATAAGACTGCATGGTTTGCCCCTGCTGCTCGCATATTGGGACTTCCTTTGTGGTCTTCATCATCTAAACATCTCAATGATATGTTGGTCGGGCATGAAGTCGGGCATGCATTGTTTACCCCAGTTCAAGGGTGGCATGATTGTAAGACTGATATCCCAGGCATTCCTCGCTCTTTCGTTAATATCATTGAAGATATTCGTATCGAAAAACTAGTTATCAGAATGTACCCAGGTCTTGTCGTTTGTTTCAAAAGAGGTTATATGGAATTGATCGATCAAGACTTCTTCGGTATTGCAGGAAAGGACGTTAACGGCCTTCACTTTCTTGATCGATTGAACATCAAGGCGAAAGTTCGTGATTTAATGGAAGTCGAATTTACGGAAAAAGAACAACCCTATTTAAAGGCGGCAATGGCCGTTGAAACTTGGGAAGATACGATTGCGGTTTGTTTGATGCTTAAAGAATATGCCGACGAATTGAAAAATCAACCAAAACCCGAAACACCTGAAGTTCCTCAAATTCCTGAATCGGATGATTCGGAAGCTGAAGAGCCCATGATCGACCCAAGTAGCCCTGATGATTCTGGTTCAGATGATTCAGATGATGATTCTGATGATTCAGATGATGATTCTGGTACCTCGACCGATGGTGATTCAGATGAAGATTCAGATGATTCCGATGAAGATGGTTCGTCAACCGATGATGATTCAGATGATGATTCAGATGATGATTCAGATGATGAT
>TARA_R110000851_G_scaffold243362_5_pt1 | contig 18415 bp, 15 predicted proteins | sample TARA_R110000851 | Tara Oceans TARA_R110000851 (sample SAMEA4397627) | marine metagenome | biome: Polar Biome; feature: [DCM] deep chlorophyll maximum layer (ENVO:01000326); material: water (ENVO:00002006), including particulate matter (ENVO:01000060) such as... | depth 17 m
TCGTCCACCCAGCAACTGTTCCGCCTCCCCTACTGCGGAAAGATGAACGACCCAACCGCTGTGCTCCTACCCATCAGACCCATTCTGGACCCTATGTCACAGAAGTGGACATACGAATCCATGATGGCCAACCCATGTGATATCATCAAAGACTCCAGCACCTGCACCCTATTCCCAGACCAATTCGTCGAGGTGAGGGCCAACCAAATCTCCCGCCCACCCGTTAGCGGCCCACAGCCAGTTGGTGATATCGTCATGCCCCGGGTGGAGAACAAGCGTGATTTCGCCGCCTGGATGGACTTCTGGCGCCCAGTGCTCAACAAATTCGTCGTCCCCAACTTCATCAAATTTCGCCAAGAAGAAGCCGCACTACTCTCTGTGATGTGCTCATTTCCAGACACAGATTCTCTCGTGATTCACAACATCGAGCGCATGCAACGCTACCCCGCATCGTTTCGAATCTCCCTGGAAGGCGACACCTTCTGTGAGTACGACACCGGATCTACTCCCCATGTGCACGGCTTCGAGGACAATGCTATCAGCTACGTGGTTGATCTACACAGAGGCCGCATCGCCCAGCAGTGCAAAAAATGCCGCCCCGTCGCTCTAAAATGGTACAACTTCATCGCCATGGATCGCCTCACCTTCCCAATCATGGACAAAAAGACCGCAAAATGCGAGGCGGGAGATTTCGTCACTGTGGGGCCCAACGCAGACGTCATCCCATTCGTCCTCAACTTTTTCTCCGACACAATTCTCTTCGCCCGTGACTCGAAACAAGTGATGGTGTTCGACGTCACCGCCGGCATCTGGAAGACTGGATCAGACGGAAACCGACTTCTACTCAGCAAGATTAACCAGCTCAACGCAGTCCATGCAGCTTACTGCCGATCCCGAAACATGCACATTCGCGACATCTTCGTTCGACAATTCATCCAGCAAAACCCGAATGCGTGTGAGGAGGATATCCAGAAAAACGCCGAGAAACAAGACGACGCGTGCCGAAAATTCAACCTCGCCATCAAACCTATCTGGAAAGTTCCCATCAGCTCCCGCAAAGACCTCATCGGCTCCCTCAAGCCAGACGAGCACCCGCACCAAGTAGAGTCCATGGAGCCGTTCATTCACCTCGTCCCCCTCCTAGACAACAAGTGTGTGGACATCTACTCCTGGTCTGTTCGATCCATCCAACCCACTGATTATTTCGTGTCGTGTCTCAACGCAAGCCTCATCCATCTCGGAGACGACGAGGTCAACGACTTCGTGGCATGGCAGACACAAGTCTGTTGTGGAGATCTGGAATTTCTCACCTACAAACTTCGCATCATGGGGCTGTCTCTCACCATGTTCAACTTCGATCGATCATTCTACATGCCACTCGGGCCCATCGGACGCAACGGCAAGGGCAGTGAAAGCTACCTCTTCAACGTGGTCACTATGAGCACCACCCCCGCACGCGGATACTACATGAGCCGTGAATACCTCACCAAATCCGGACAAGACCGTAAAGGCGCAAATGCTGCTGACACCGTCATGACAGACCTCGCGAACAAAACCTGTATTATCGCAGACGAATGCCGCGATGTGCCTCTAGACGGCCCCCTCATCAAAGCGCTAGTCAGTGGAGACCGCCAGTCTGGGCGCAACCTATATGAGGCAGAACGAACCAACGTCTCCAATCGAGGAAAACTCTGGATCATCGCCAACAAAACCCCAAAACTCGACTACGGTGACCCCGCGCTAATGGACCGCTGCCGTGTGCTACCATACAACGCGCGATGGGTGCGCAACCCAGCTGAGGTTATCGCCTCCATGACAGACCTGACCCAAAAAATGTGGGTTTTCCAGGACAACCCCTACTTCAAAGAGAAAACTCTCGACTCATGGGGCAACGCCATGGTGACCAAATGCCTCTACCAACTCCACCTCTTCCTCAAAGACCTACCCCGTGACCCAGAAAACCCCACGCGCCCCATCAAGCTTGAGTCTATCCCCGTGCCCGCATGCGTCAAGAAAGCGACAAAGTTCACAATCGAACGAGAACACCCCGTCATGGGATTTCTCAACAACTACATGGGCCAAGAGGATTCCGGTGATGTCAGCGCATATGTCACCGTCGAGTATGCCTTCGCACAATTTCAGCGTTTCGGAAAAAACGAGAATTCCAAAAAACTCACATGCCTTAACCGAGTCTCGTTCCAAGAGGCACTTGAGAAGGAAAATATCGAGGTGATGCAGGATGCAGAGGGTGTCTACCGATTCAAAGGGTGGAAAATGACCAAAGAAGTTGTCCTTGTCGAAAACTCCAACTCTTCTTCTGGCCCTGCCCAAGAAGGCTCTTTCTACATCCCCGGCCCGGCTCAAAAACGCGCCCGTATCGACGACGAGTACGCATATGAACTGCACTAAACAGGTACTACTTTTCTCCTTTTTTTTCCCTTTGTTTGTGCACTACACACTACATATGCACCATGATCATAGTCTTCTTCTCTGTTACAGATGCTTCGTCCTTCGTCCTGCTGGTGACAGCCCTCCTCTTTACCACGGCCTACTTCCTACAGCGGATCACTTCGTACGCTCCCCCCGCGGCCGACGAATAACTCGTTGATTAGTAATTGGTGAAATTTAATAATTAATACTTAAGTCCCTTAGGGACCTTAACTTGCCCTTTGGCGCCAGACAAAACAAGCTGCTGCTCCTTTTCACGGAGACAGTTGAAAAACACACTAAAACTCTTCGTGTCTCGGTTCATTGAGTTTGCCACAGCCCATACAAAGTATGAATAGTCCTTAGATCGGATATCTCCCCAGGTCTTGCCGTGCATCCTCCCCCGGTGAGAGCAAACCAAATTCAAAAAGTCCGCGTTTGCACTTGCCTGCCCCTCCGGTGTGTCTTTTCTACGCACACTGGTCAAGGCAATCTGTTTGTCAAAGGGATTTAAAAACGTGCTCAACGCCAAAAATGTGTTACTTTCAACCGATACTTCGGTTGACATCAAAAACACAAAATGGGCATAGTCGTCTTTGATCAACCCACCCCACGTCTTCACGTCATCGTTTCTATACTTGCTCATACGGTAACGGCACTCGTACTGCAGATAACGCGTAATCATCTCCTGGTCGACCTCAACTATTTCAGCAGAGGAACGGAAAAGCTGCGTAGGCGCGGAAGTTGATCCATTGGTTGAAATAGAAGCCATTTTGGTCGGTTGAGTGAAGTGATTTACTTCAATTGTAAACAACACACCATAAAGTTTTGACGTGAGTTTAACAAAACGAAAAGCACGCTTAAGAATACTCGTTTAGGGGCTGCAATTGGTCTAGAGGTTCTGTTTTAACAACTATGGGTTTTGTGGGTTTTGTGGGCTTGTATGTTTCTTTGCACGTTTTAAGAACTTGCTTATACGACATAGTAGTCTTCCAGTCTGGATTAGCAGTCTTCCACGCTCTGATGTGAACCATCCAGGGGTTTTCTTTGTAGTCCGCCTTCGCTTTTTTAGGTCGGACGAGTTTGACGTACGACGCACCCGCTCCCTTGAGCGCCTCTTTGAAGGAAACCTTGTGGAGCTCCCGATACTGTCGAACGTGTTCTGACCACTTTCCGACTTTTCGGGGGGATCGTTTGACATTGGAAGAAGAAGTGGGAGTACCTTTGGTCATTGGGCTGGGGTTGTGTAGAGCTTTGCTGTTCTTGTATACCACGTACCATAAGAAAATCTAACGCGCTTTAACACTAACATCGGATGTTTACTTTTGTGTGTCGACATGGAACACCTTGAGCTGGATAATCACTGGAAAACGTGGATCAATCGTAATGGGGTTGAACAAATGATCTACGATTTCAAAATCAATATCGCTTAAATTTCGCGGAGTCCTAAAATCGATATCATCCACAAATACATCGGGAGCCTCGTACGTCGCATATTCACCAAAATTTGCCCTATTCATGAGCACAGTTGCAAGCACACTATACTCCGTACTGTTACTAGACAACAAATTCTGGGTTGCCGCTTTACGCGCGAGTACGTGAACAAGAGGGGTTGTTCCGATAAACGGCACAGACGAAGCCACAACAGTAGCGCCTGATGCAATTTTCAAAGTGACCTCATTCAGAACACTAACCTGACTGGGTGCAAAATTTGGAGAAAACTGGTTGTCGGTTAGTCCCAACATTGTCGCGAACGGTCTACTCATTACGAGGTCAACCTCTGCACCACTCACGTTTTCAATCTGAATTCTTGTTAGTATTTGATTGAAGCTAACATTCAGGGACAGACGATCATTTAACCTAGAAACTATCCCCTCCAACGTATAAAACCCAACAGGGAAACGTACGTCTTCCTCTAGCGACCCAGGGTCTTCCACTGGTCGTGTAGTATATATATAATTCATCCCCTGTGTAATATTTGGAAACACATTAGGAATCATGATTTTAGCAGGAACCACCTTAATGGCATGAGTGCCCGCCCTATTTGAATTTGTCATCTGGCACGTAAACTTACCATTGCCATACACAGCATCGACCTTAGTGGCATCTGCACTATTGAAAGAGATCACCGACGACTCCTGCCTTGTTACCGCGTTCATTGCAACAGTTTAGTCTAAGAGACACATTTTATTGCTAATACAACTTACTGTTCAACCTCTACGTTGTTAAGGAACACGCGGGCCAACTTCACATACTTTAGGAAAATGTTCAACTGGCGAATGGTTTCACCTGTAACAACTTCACCACCGAGAAAATTCAACTTTGTCTCGGTCTTGTCGCGACTCAGTTTCGCACGCAAAGCCAGAACCCGACTGTTGTTCACAGGAACACCAGCAAGATTGAACATAGAACTACGCTCAAGTGTGACGGCAAGCGTAGTCTGCTGGCCATCAAACCCAAAACCAAACGAGTCAAGTCCAGGCGCAAGGCGCATCCCGCGACTATAGTACGAGTCACCCGTTTGAAAGCCCCCATCTGGAATTCCCTTGAATGTATTGAAAATCGGCGCATTGTCGTGATACTTATCGACCGCTTCTAGCATGTGCGCATACGCGGACACGGCACACTTCTTGGTGGATCCGTTACCGGTTACAGGTTGCTGAGGAAAGTACAACGATCCCAACTGCCATTGATACTCGAGAAACGGGAATCCTTTCTCACCACGAAAACTATCATTGCACGATTCCAGACCAATCCCAACTTCACCACCAGCATTCGTTGGTGCGTCTTCTTGCCCAAGTGTATAACGATTTTTGTTGTATGAAATATTTCTAACACGGGCAAATGCCTTTAGAGCGCGAGAACACGACTTGCGAATCTCCGTGTTCACCGTCTCCAGATCGTTCTGTCCGTTGTAAGAAGTCTCTGCATAGTCGGTGTACACGATCTCCAAACCATTCGTAGCACTCAACTCATTTAGAGCGCGTTGAATACTATCACTCAACTGAACACTAGAAAGCACAAATCGAGGGTTTTTCACAACATACCTAGGAGAACGTTCAACTGCATTGAACACAGCAACGTTTGTACCATTGTTTTCAGCTTTAGATGTAATTATTGTCTGAAAGGCCAGCTCTGGCTTTGCCCAGTTAATCTCAATACGCATACCAGACATAAGCATAGACGGCATTAAACGACCATACCCAAACAGAGGAGCCAGTACGTACATTGGGATCGCAAAACGCTTCGTCTCGCCGTTTGTCACACCACCACCAAAGCCCATCAACGCGCCAGGACCATCTACCCACTCGCGTCCGTACGCAAGTGGAATCAACATGTTGGACATCAAGTTGAAATTGAACAAATGACACAGTTCATCACCCGAACGAGTACTGATCAGAATACTATCAATCAGATTGCACGCACTACCATGCACACCAAACGACCCATGAGTGTCATCGTCGGTTTCCAACGCTTGGTCACCAAATTCGACAGTTGGACGCTGGAACGATGTCGGAGTGGTTGTAGCACCTCCAAAATCAATATCAAACTCCAACCACGAACGACGGGTGTCAATGTAATCCGCACCGCTATTCAAAATGCAAATGGCAGTTTGAGTAGGTGTGTACTCGTTCGACTGAAAAAAATGATTTTTGTGTGTCTTATTCGTTGCCACACTCAGGTCCGGTTCCAGAATGTAATTCAGATCGTTTACTGCAATCAACCCCTGACGCTTGCTCATGTCCTGGGAATTGGATTGCCCTGAACCACCGGTGTCCATATCGCCTGACATATTGACTCCTGGTACAAACTTAATTGAAGTCGTTCCTTTGGTTTATTCACACTGCATAAACTTTTTGACCTCTACACTCCAACTAAATGCAAGCGACTAAACTTCTGCTTGCTTGCTTTGTAATTGTCCAAAGCAACCGATACAATACCCATCTGATTAACCATGCCATCTGAATCTCCCACAACCTGAAATTCTCTGGGCATATCTACCCGCTTTGTTTCGTGAATTAACGCCTTTTCCCACAACGAAGCAGATTGAGACGAAGTTGAATTTACTCCCTGGAATCTGTTCAATACTGTACCAGGGTGACGTCTACGAAGCCCCTGCTGAATGCGCAGAGATCTGTTGTCTCTGGTCGTATTACGCTGAAATTTTGTATCCTCTTGAATGTGTCGACGACCTGTCTCGATACCATTCCTGTTTTCATTCTCGTCTCCTGCTAACAACGAGGCTTCCAACGCAGCACGCCGAGAATCAACCTGCGGCTTCTTGTTTTGTTGTGGCATGATTACTCACGTCTCTGTCTTTTCACTGTTGGTGTACCCGGCTCTAATGCAGGAAGATCACTGGGCGGAGGCGGATGACCGGTATGCGGGAGTGAAGGCGTTGGACGTACACTCGGAGGAACAGGGACTGGCGCTCTGACTGGTTTCTTATCGTCTGAATCATATTTTTTTCTGGGGTTTAATTCGACCCCTATCTCCATATCCACACCCAACTCTTTCCGTTTTCTGGACACTGGCAGAGTCAGAATCTCATCTAGATTTCGCCTAAATCGGATTGCTGTTGCCACCTTGTTGTTTATTGTCAAAAACGGAAACTTGTTTGTGGAATCTGGACTAGTAGCATCATGAACCATCGTCATGAAATCGTTTCTAGTCACCATTGGAGGAGAATACTCCTCCGTGATCATTGTAACCTCCGCAAGACTCCCAGCGAAAAAAAACACAAAGTTTGCTTGCAATCGACACACCTTCGGCACACGCATAAAGTGCTGGGTGCAAATGAAAGTCGTACAATTCACATGTCGAACTTGATAGAAACAACGAGTAAACGCCTTCTGGTTCATAAACTTCGTGTCCCCAATGATATCATCAAATATAATACAAAATTGCCCAACCTTATCAGCACCATCAGCATCGTCCAACTTCTTCTGCTGACTATCAAGAATCACATCCAACAAGTCCGCCGCTTCCTCTAAATCGGTGAACACGTGAGCCTTTGGAATATTCAACGATTTTTGAATGTCATCACCATTCGCAGTCGGACTAAACAGAAAAATCTTATCAAACCACCCTTTGGGTTTCACCTTACTCGGACCATAAAACCGAGGATCCTTCAACAAATTTGCCAACAACGTTGATTTACCCGAACCAGATTTACCACTAATAATTACACTACTACCCAACGGAGGAATGTACATGTTTTCGTGCGTCGCCAACGCAGGTTGATCAATTGCGTCTTTACTAGTTTCAATAGGAGAAATTGACAAGTCAAAGCCACCACCCGTCTTCGACGCTTTCGGTGGTTCCTTCGACAGATCAAACGGACCGGACTTTGGCTTCTCAGTCTTATTCATACCGACGAACCACTCGACTTGGTATAACCAAAACTACATAATTTATTGCTTTTTACCTATATTTTAAACAAAATGGTTTTACTCATTCCCCCACAACAATAGTTCTTGAATAGCCCCATTCCAAAGTGTATCGGTTCCAAGTACAATCTGCAAACCGACGTATCTATAGATGGTTTCGTTCGGTATTCTATTCACATATGTATAGGCTCCCGGTTGAGCACCGTGAGGATAAATTTCCTCCTTTTGTGCGGACGCCGTGTAATACAAACTAGTCCAAGAAGATGCGTCATTCGAACCAATCAAATGATACTCCACTGGAAATCTAATATTTGGAGCGTATATCTGGAAAGAAGTGATAACTGCTGACGGATGTGCATTCAAATCAATGTAAATGTAATTACCATTAACAGCTGAACCATCAATAATCAGATTCTGTTTAAAATCAGCATGACTCATCCAACCTTGAGAACGAGAATCAGTGGTATCAGCAGTTTTATAGTTAAACTTATAGTTATCATCGAATGCCATGTGTTTAGGATAACCACCATTAAATGGAGTAGAGAATACTAAAGCAGTCTCATCTGTAGTAAGTCGTGTTTTCGGAAAACGAATCTTCGTCAAATGCTTTATCTCTTCTAATATGTAAGTTAAATCTGAACCTGCGACAAGGGCATCTACATAACCTTTGCTTGTTGCTTGATTGACTGTAGTTGGTGCGGCTAAACCGTCAATTGCAGTCGCAGTAATTGTTCCGCTAAACACAGAAGCAGGTGAAACTATGTTTAGACCTCCTGTAGCATCTATATTAAAATTGATGGTATGTACATTAACTGCACTTTGAGCAACAAACTCTAGGGTTGCATTACTAACAGAAATATTCGAATTCAAAGCACCAAGTACCACAGGAGGGCTCCCGGGTGCTTGAATGAGTCTAGTGGTAGTTGTATCAACGGTTAGATTATCTGTGATCAAATTAACAAAATTCCCATCCCGGAACCTCTTGGTACTCGTGCCCAAATCAACAGTAGCATCTGTTTCCGGTACGGCGCTGAAATCAGACCCACCCGTATTAGAAGACTCACCCGTATTAGAAACCACTGAAGTACCCGTGATGTAATTCATCGCAGATGATCGGCACTGTTACAACGTACGGCACAATGTTTTATTTGCAACCTTAGAAAAATCTACTGACGGATCAGAGCCAGACTACGACGCGTATTCAGCGTAGGACCACCCATACCGTTGGTATTACTAGCCAAATGACGGGGATATCTCAGTGCATCTGTACCACGCCTGAAATCATACCCATTTAACTCTGCACCTGATGGCATCTTGACACGAGAAAACTCCATCTCATTCGACACAATAGGAGCAAATATACTACCACGGACGCGTTTTAACCCCTTAGACGATGACGAACGATTGTATCCAATATCATCACCCAGCACATTTGTTGTTTCGTCTCGTGCGCGATCCGCAACCAACTCACGTATACCCGAAACTTGCTTCCGTAACTGTATCTGATAAGCTGCCATCTTCTCCGTTGGAATTGTCCTCTGTAATTTCCAAGATGTCACACCCACGCCAGCCTCTGGACCAATGTGTGCACCAGGAGCAAACATGGGATCAAGATGCACGATCTTTGCATCTCGATTCTGTTCCATCAAAAACAGTTTGTTGTCATCCCCCTCCCCAAAACCATCATTTACCGTGTCAAACATGTCAAAACGTAAATCAGATAAAATCTGATCTTCTGCAGACGGAATGACCGTGGACGCCTTCTCCATCCCAAAACTGGGACGTAGAGTTGCCCTAGAATTATCCGTTGTCTGAACATCATTAAAAAAGTCACCACGCGCATCACGGCCTGGACCCGTATTGAAACTTCTATCACCCTCAAACGTCGGATCAGCCCTAAACTCATTAAAACCAAACTGCCCCTTTGTGTCACTACCAGCATTAGTAGCACCATCCCGAGTTGGCCCCTTCGTATCACTGTTAGGAAAATTGTCTTCTTGTGTTGGAATATCCCCAGTCATTTTATCGTCTGTATCGTGTTTCCCGTCAGCACTGTCACCAGATTCACTATCACAAGGCGATCCGGCCTCACTCTTTGTCGAATCTATACTACCCCTTGGAGTCGAATTTACACTACCCATTGGAGTCGAGGTCGCACTACCCATTGGTGACGGGGCAGGAGTGTTTTTAGGGGATACAGGTGCGGAACTTACAGGAGTATCAATAGGCGTATCAACACTCCAGGACAAACGTGGAGTCCCAGGGGGGGTGTCAGGATCAAAATTGCTCTTCACGACCGTCCCAAGCGAATCAGAATCCATATCCAACATCTTTGCAACCGAATCGCTGGTATAAATATCATTCAATTCTGCGTACTTTTCTAGATTGTGAAGTCTCAAATATTGAAACAAATCGGCTTGAATCAACTCAGCCCTAACACCATCATCATGTTCAGTCTTATGATGCTCCCTAAACTTCATTTCGTCGATCATTTCGTACGCCCATTTAGGGAGAAACGATGGGTCATCTTTATCGGCATTCAAACGCTTGTCCTTCTGTCTAGCAGCAGGTGTAATGAGCAACGACCGGCTATCAATAAACTTTGATGTTCTCAATTTTACCTCAGCTGCTCTCTGTGCAGACCCTTCTTTTGCTTCCCTTTTAATTAGATCTCTGTTTTCCCAACGAGACCGAGATAAAGTGAATTTGTGTTTATCGCGTTTGCGCGCCTGCGAAAAATCGTCTGGTTTGCCTTTGCGGGGTAAACTACGGGGCGAAATCGGAGAGCCCGACCGGGTCTTCCTTTTTACAACAGGAGTGGCGAGCATCGGAACAGCCGGTTGATGGAACAGGTTATATACTGTATTACATATTTTATTTTTTTAATTACTTTGACTGTAAACAGCCTTCAGCGCAGCCTCTGCATTCATAATATCCCGGGCCCTGTGTAAAACGCTCTTACGGTCCGCTTCACTCAACGGAAGCATTGCAAAATACATAGCATCGTCCCGGTTTTTAAACACATCTGAATACTGATCCGCAAGCAAACTCAGTTCGCGATCCCGAGATACAATATCATCAGACACGAGCTGGGCTGTATGGATGCGAGCCGAAATATCTGTATCACACGCCAGTAACTCTTCAGCGAGCAGAGTTTGCTTGTGTTCCTCTTGAATTGCCTCCATTTGTAGTTGGCAGCTGCTGTTGTGACACTCGCTGCATATTTTCTTGCTGTTGGCTTTTACCAATCTTACTACCAGGCCCAATGTCAATCGAGTAATGCAACCCATATGAATTGTTCAAATTCGACCCATCCAAATTGTCGACAGGAACACTGTGTCCAGCCCCCATCATTGTACCACGAACCGCGTCGGGGCGTGTCCCACCGTGCTGAAAATCGGCTATCTCGACCGCGTTCAGATGGGCCGACGGATCAAGACGCATCACTGTATCATCCGGATCAGAAGCCACTCCAGCATGCCCAAAATAATTATCACCAAATACACGATCCACACGCCTCTCTTCGTATTGAGACAACCCCATGTGGCGAGTAGCATCCCCCACATTTCTATTGTTATGTGTAGAATGACGCAACGTATGCACTTCTTTCAAAGCTACGGTCAAAGCAGTGTTTTTTGAATCTTTATGACCTGATTTCATCGTGTCAACACAAAACTTCCCATAATTTCGCCCCTCGTCATGATCATGTGTCGTATAACGATCAATCGACTGAAAGTGTTTTACACGTTTCAATGTCGGAGGATGAAGCACCGTTGTGTCGTCGACAAGAACATCTTCGGTTGGATACAGCATACCACCAACGGTTTAGTACTACTAAACACACAATCTTTTCACCGTATCACACCAGAAGTAGAAAATGTACTCGACTTAGGAGGAGAGATCGAGTCTAATTTACGTTTTTTGGGTTTACACACCAAAACACCGTCCACGTCAGAAAGCTCTCCATCAAGTGTGTTGACCGGACCAGCATCTCGCGTATCCCGCCGAGCCTTTATCTGATCTATATACTCATCATATGATCGAGGTGTATGCGTATCAAGTAACGCTGTTTTTGCCTTATCTTTCTGCCACTCTTTAAAACGACTGTGGAATTCTTCAATGGTTTCATTATCACCTCTACCCTTCTGGGTTTCAAAGAAAAACGTGTAATCAATGTTATCCCGTTCTATCTGATCTTGTATCAACGCATGATAACTATTCTGCTCAGCAACAGAACGAACTGGACTAGAAAGTAGCATCGACGAACCCACACTAAAGTAAGTCTGAAAATAACCCATATCTTGACCACTATTCAACAACCATCGGAAAGTTGCCCCTCCATCAGACGTTATCTGTTCAATCCCACGATGCACAATTGCCATTGTATGCGTTTTACGAAAAGTTGCCAACACACTGTCCGCGTTTTTACCAGCACGACTCAACATAGACACAATATACGCAATTAACGATTTCATTGCAGTATTCATGTCATACGCAAACATATTTCCAGGAATGCTCTGCACGTACGCAGGTAAACCCATCACCTCTATTACATATGCATGTCCACTAAAAGACAACTTCTCTTCCAAACGGAGAACCCAGTCCTCTTGATCTGGTTTGTCTAGTTCGTCAAACTTATGCATAACATGGGACTCCATGAATTTTTCAAACGCCTTAGCATACACACCCCCGTTTTTATCCATCAAAAATCCAGAAAATCCACTATAAACCTCCATAAATCGTTGTGTATCCCAGCCATTTGCAACATCCAACCAACCAGACATACCGCGCTGAGATGATACCCATTGTCGTAGTTCACTTGATTTAAAGTTAGACTGTGTCATAAGTTGATAACTAACAGATGGATTGTCTGCGACCAATGGTACACCCGGACTCAAATACTTCAGATACAAAGCAGACAACACTTCTAACTCTGTGAGTCCTGTACCCTCATCACCCACATACATCGCCTCGGGGGTAGCAATACGCCAATTCAAGTACGCAAAAATAACATCACCATACAAATCTGCATTCCGGTAAGTATGCCCCTGCGCAGACGGGGCCCGATTCACCGGAATACCCACCTTTGCCCCCATCGTAGATGTTCGAAACATTGAATCAAAATTTGCATTTCTTTCGTTCACAGCCAAGACCAACTTCTTTTGTCTCTCGTTTGCCATGATTGCCCCATACACCAAAAAAATTGCATAAAATGCACCACCAACTACCCCAAACTCCATTGCCCCCATGCCAAGCTCAGCAGCAGCCCCTACGTCAGAGACAGCATCAACAGACACCTCTTCAAACTCAAATGGTTCACCTTGTGGTACACCATCCAAATCTGCAAACACCTCTTCCAACTCAGCACCATCGCCTTCAATTTCAACTGGTTCGTCTCCATCTAGATCAACATCATCAACCTCATCATCGTTATACACCTCCATCTCGTCGTAATCATCAAATTCTTCATAACTACGAGCAGTTCGTTCCACTTGCTCTTCTGCTGCCTCCCACGCGTCCTCTGTGTCCCATCGAACACGTCCATCAGACGGGCCACGAGTAATACGCCGAACCAAATTTGTAAAAGTAGCATCGTCGTACAAACTCACAACATCTTGTCGCAACAACTCAATCCCCTGTTCTGCCTCCGAAGCCTCACCGGCGCGAATCGAATCTCTCAAGTTTGTCACTCTAATTGCCAAACCCTTCACCCGTTGCTTAATAACATCGATCAGTGATCTTAAATTACCGACTGCAATACCACGATTTGCAATAGCCTTCTTCATCAAATCAGCCCAAACAACAATTGTCTTGTATGCAGCAAGACTTTTGCCTATCACTTCAAACACCCGCTCTGAATACTGAACCACTGTAATATCATTATCGTTGATCTCTGGATGCGCGCGTCTATAATCATTCACACTCTGTTCTCTTGTGTCGATATCTTCCTGATACAAACTGTCATTTAACGACGAGAAACTGTCCATCTTATGAGACGTAGACACAGATTTTGGATCGACAAAGAAAGTCTTACTAGCCGGGTTTAAACCAGGCCCGGTAACAGAAAGCAGATCCACTCCTGTATTAAACTGGATTATATTCCCCGTCTTCTCTTTTCTAGCAAGCGACAATGCCGCGTGATCGGGCAACGCTTCGGCTAAAAAAGAACCCATATTAAAAGTCACAGCCATTACATTGTAATTCTTTGCAAGTTGTGCAGCAAGAGCACCACCCAGAGAATGACCTGTCACAGAGATCTCAACACCCATCCGCCTATATTTACCAACAAGATTTATCAATGGAATCATACGAGGATCTGCTTCCAGGGCACCAATCGTAATTAGAAAATTTGACGCCCAATCACCCAACATGTTCGTACCCTTAATCGCAAGCACCACTTCTCCCGTACTGTTTTTCTTGTACACAGTGGACTGGTCAGACGACTCTAAAACACTAAAATCGTCCTTGGATATACGCCCCCGTCCAAACGATATCATCTTGTACAACGCGTCAACCCCCTTGATTGGACCATACGCACCATCGGCCATGGCCGCATATTCACTTGCTGAAATTGGCATCAGTAGATGTTTATTGGAATACAACACACAATTAATTTTCAAACTGGATCAGACCCACGACCACCTCTCATCGTTTTGGGTACATTAGAGATTTTATTGAAAAAGAACCCACATAGAGTGCCAATTAACCCCCAATACGGAGCCGCACGATCACAGTCGGGCTCTGTTGTCAACCGGAATGCAGAGAAAGCCAACAACCCAGTACCCAACACACTTTGGACGAAAAACATTACGAAACTACGGTCTAGAGTAAAACAACAACTTTTCCACACGACACGATCGGTCTGCGCATCGGCATTAGGTCTGGTGGCTTGACGAACAAGAACGGCTGCTTCCAAATCCATTTCAACAAACTATAGTTTATTCATAAATACACATTTTACTACCGGTATACATCTAAGACGAAATCAAGCTTGGCCTTTTTTGCACAGCACCCGTATGCATAATGAAGCTTGTTCAGCAAGGTTTGATCCTGTAATAAATGATGAGGTCCCGTGTACTGCATGCATTTGGTGTGATGACACAACTGATAAAATACATACGGGTAACTAAAGAACACCCTCCGCGATCCCAATTTACGCTTCAGCCCATATTGCCACTGACACTCAATCATGCGAAACAGTCGCAAAAAGTGAAAAAATTCAACGGCTGTCATCTGAACTGGCCTATAGGTTGGATTGATCATAGCAGCGAGCGTGTAACGATGACGTCTAAACCGCGTTGCAAGTTTTAGCCTTTTTAGCCCTTGCTTCACGGTCTCGTCGTCCACATTTTCTCCAACGCATATAGCTCGCAAACTGCTTAACTCCTCCTCCGAGATTGACGGATACGTCTTTCCTTGCAAACCCAACAGAAACGATCTGAAGTAAGCTACCCTGCTGTATCGATGGACTATCTTGCGATTGCCATTCTGTAATTGCTCGTGTGACATGTTCGCAACGGTCATCCCTACCATCTGTTTTATCTGTACCAAACCACATGCAGTACACACAACGCTCCCCCCCCATGTATCCTCCAATATCTCCAAGCTTTTGCACCGAGTGCACGGAGGATGCGGAGTCCACAGCACAGCGTCCGGGCTCATTCGACGACGCTTCGTAGCAGGCTCCAGCGAGCTGTTCTCTGTTGATGATTCCGGGGCAAATTGCTTCTTCCAACCAATCACATCCTCCTCCTTCAAGAAGTCTTGACAGCTCAATAAGTAGTCCATCTGCGCCTCCCCATGTAGTGTCCCCAGGTACTCCTCGTGCAGTGTCGCCAAGGTCTCCATCAGCCAGCATCTTGAATTATGACCGAAATGCAACCGACAATTCCACATCAATTGCATTCAAAACGCTTTCCCCCCAAAACACCGGAATTCAAATTTCAAATTTCAAATTTACTGGTGACACGAACAGCTCTTTTTCTTAGTCAACGGCTTCTTCTTTTTTGAAAATTCGGCTGGCTTTACATACGGCTTAGTCCGTTTTACGTACGGCTTAACTGCCTTCTTCTTATAAGTACGATCCTTCCTTGGTTTAACACGATCAAACAGAGCATCTCGACTAGTATCACTATACGACATATTACGTACAGACTTTTCTATCGATCCATATTGTTTTACTCTGCTGTTAACTTAGAAAACACCTCGTCCACAATGAGACTGTTCACACCAAGCTTTCTAAGCGCATTTTTGGACAACTTCACTCCGGCACTTAGCACCTCTCTACCCTTTTCTACACCCCGAGAAACAAGGGCTTCTCTTGCCATACCATGAACCGCGTGATGCAAACGCTCAATATCAACTGTTTCACTTCCAACCGCAAAACTTACATATTCATTGACACGGCGCCTACCACGGGACTGTACCTCGCCTTCCAACTCAACCAACTTACGTTTTAAACTGTTAATAGAGTTTTCTACGTCAGACACATTCGTCAACAATGTTTCATGCAATGCTATCTGATCGGCAGACCCTTTACCCAGAAACATGTCAAACTGCAACGTGGTGTAATAAACCGTTGATGTCAGAGACGCATGCCGAAGTACATATTGAGCATACGCAATTTCCTTGGTTTTCCCACGCCCAAAAAACTCAAACGAATAACACACATACAACCGCCGCAACTCGTGTGTGCCATATGAATCCAAACCAATTCCAGGACTTCTCAAAAACTTCCCACACGCCGCTTTCATTCCTGGGTAAATACTACGATATAACAAACCCATATCCGCAGTCAAACGTGACGATGATGCCGCGACCCAAATCTTTCGAACTCCGCACTCATACGAACTCCACTCAATTAGATTAGGATGTTTTGCATGCACATAATCACGACATGTCTTAAGCAACTGCATGTAAATTTCACGAGGATGGTGTTCCGAAAACCTATAGTAACTAAGAGGGTCGACACTACGTCCTCGAGAAGCATCATGTGTGACTGGATCAAACAAATAGTATTGCACAGGTTTATCCAACGCATCATTCTTTTCGTTCGTGTCTACCAACGACTGTGCATCCGACATCGTGAAGTCAGCATCAAATTCAGACAACTTTTTGAATGTTTTGTATGCCTTCCACTCACTAGGTTTGTCTTTGGTCAAATTCTTTACACGCAGCGCCATCAAATGATCAAGAGAGTTCAACGGAGAAAACTCCATAGACACGGGAGAGTCGAATGTCTCAATTTGATTAACCGCAATAATGCCTCTAGAACGACTCCCGATACCCAACTGCAGCAAACACAAAGCACAGTTGAAACGCTCTCGCTGTACTGCATCTTCTCTGCCATTCTTGTCTAATTTGTATGGTATCTCGACACAATCCCACTCCATGACCCCATCAAACACAACATCAAGCATATCACCAACAGCTCGTCTAAAATTCTTCTCGTTAACAATCACAGGATTCTGAATCTGATGTGTAGTCCGCTTCGCCTCAACCGACTCACGCAACATTTTAAACAACGGAGGGGTAGCAACCACCCATATATCATCAGTTACCAACGTTCTCCCCTGTCCACTCATCAGTGTGTATGCGACCATAGCATCACTGTCAACCCACGCCTTCTTGAACGACTGTATGAAATTCTTGTCGACTCCGACGAAAGCCTTTGCAACCGCACCATAAGAACACACTAAATACGCTCCCGTCTTCTCATCAAATCCATACAACGCCTTCACGAAAAGATTCGCTACGTTCTGACTTTTAATCAACACGGCACGGGAACCACCAGCACCAGAAGACGACATGACACTCCCCTCGTATGCTTTAAACAACGATATCAGATATGCAGGAGATGCCGAAAAACCACCACGACCAATGGTAGGCACAACGAGCCCAAACTTTCTCGCTGCACGCCTCAATGCATACAACAACGACCAACTCGCGTATGTTAGGTCTGATGGCCGAAAGACAGAACTCAAAAGTCTTACAGACTCAACGCCATTATGCTCAATTGTCAACTTAGTACCACCAGAAGCTCTGTATACCTTAACCTCTGCCTCGAACAGATACTCAGCGCAAATTCGACTAGCATTAAGAGTCAATATAGCTTCAACGTAATCCATGAAATCACCACTCACTAAGTCTGGTTCCACCCACGAGTCCTTCGTTGTCTGAACTCGAGTACAAGTATGGCAATCAAGACTAGCGCCGAGAGGAGGGCTACGACGAGATCCATCGGGCGAGGCGAACGGGAGCTCATTATCCGAGGAATTTTTCGAGGATATAGACGAAGTCATTGTCGATATCAGTAACCATAGAGACATAATTTTTTTTTTGTTTACGTGGATTCCAACGGACACACTTAAATTTTTTTTATTTTGTAGACATTGCTCCCCCGTCTCGCGCCGATTACACATATGACACCCCCTTTTGCATGTGCGTCCTGTGATTTATAACAGACCCGGTAAAATATGAAACAGGGGTCCACATAGCGAGCCGAAAAGAAAGAACTAGAAATACGCCAATGGAAAAAAGACGGGGTAAATTACCTATAGATAGTTGCCTATAGTAAACAAAATTGCCTATAGTAACAA